>MDTA01057348.1_pt1 | contig 17658 bp, 15 predicted proteins | sample 811151 | NCBI WGS metagenome assembly MDTA01 (sample SAMN05326648, study PRJNA326480) | marine metagenome | isolation source: seawater | place: Indian Ocean: South | collected 2010
ACTTGGTATTTCTCAAATACTATGGATCAGGGGGGTCTACGATTTAGGGATTGGCGTTGCCTCTTTCCATTTAAATGTTGCGCCTTTTTACGTAATGTTAATTCTCTTCATTGTAGGCAAAGATTGGGTCTGGTTACAAGCAATTGGCGCAATGATTATTATATTTGGAGTTGTCATTTCCCAAAAAAAGTCTGGAAAATTCTTGTAAAGTTTCTCCATCTCAATTTCAAAAATAAGGAAGTTTTTCATTATTTAAATGTGTCTAGAAGTCAGTGGGAACTCCACCCTCCTTTTTTCGTCGATCTATAAAATCAAGTAGCTGAGTTTTTGTAGCATCATCCATATCCGGTTTTTTGAAATCTGCCACTATGTCTTTGTATAAGTTATGTGCACGCTCAGGTGTCCACTTCGACCCATTAGCTTCCCATCCTTCATAATTCGTCCAATCCGACAGAAATGGCTCATAAAAAGCCGTAATATATCGATCTTGTGTGTGTTGCACTCCAAAAAAATGCCCATCACTTCCAACCTCTTTTATGGCATCAATAGCGATACTATCTTTATCTGTCATAACTATGTCTGAAACCATATACCTCTGAATTTGTTGTAATATTTCACAATCCATTATGAATTTTTCAGGACTAGCTATGAGACCGCCCTCCAACCAGCCTGCCCCATGATACACTAGGTTTGTTCCAGACTGAACTGCTGCCCAAAGACTATTTGATGTCTCCCACATTGCTTGTCCATCTGGAACGTTTGCAGCACAAACTCCAGATGATCTCATCGGTAAACCATAATAGCGACATAACTGTCCAGTCATTTGGGTGGCTCGCATATATTCAGGTGTTCCAAAAGCTGGTGCACCCGATTTCATATCAACATTGGAGGTGAACGTACCTATTGCACATGGCGCACCCGGTCGAACTAATTGAGCCAGAACAATGGCAGACAGTGCCTCTGCGATTGATTGTGCAACAGCCCCGGACATTGTTACTGGCGCCATTGCGCCTGCTAATGTAAAAGGCGTCACAATTAAGCCTTGATTTTTTTTTGCTAACCTCATCCAACCATCAATCATTGGGTAATCATGTTTCAAAGGTGACGTAGAATTTATGTTTGTATACATTTTTGGACTTTCCTCAAATTGCAAGTCAGAAAAGCCCCCAGCTATCTTTACCATTTCCATAGCATCTTCAACCCTCTCTTTTCCTAGAGAGTATGCATGGCAAACCTTGTCGGTTAGCGTTAATTTGTCATATAACACATCCAAGTGACGGATACTGGGATGAAGGTCACAAGGTTCTACCGGATAACCACAATTAAAATGAATGCAATTGAAATACTGACTTAATTTAAGAAGGTCCTGGCAGTGCTTTCGAGTACCAGAAACTTTCTTATTTAATTTATAATCCCAATAATTTGGTGGTGATGAAACATTTCCAAATAACAGATAATTCTCGCCCACAACTATCTTGTGGGATGGGTTTCTAGGTGTGATTGCCCAGCTCTTAGGTGCTTGGGATATCAAATCCAGAACAAAATCTTCTGTCATTTTTACGTTCTTGTCATTTACATTACAACCAGCTTTCCTAAACATATCTAGTGCAGTCTGATTTAAAAATTCGATCCCAATTTCAGATAATATTTGCATAGCACCATTATGAATAGATTGAACTCCTTCCTGATCTATTGGTTCTATAGGTGGGTCTATATTTTTCAACAATTGCCATGGCATTTGATTTATTAAAGTTCTTTTTCGTCGATTCATGTTGGCTGATCGTCCACCCTCACGAGTCCTATTTCTATTTTTATTCAACTCCAGACACCTTCTATAAAATTAAAGATATTTATCCACCTACTTACTCTACAATTTAAATGACAAGGCAAAACATTTTATCTAATGTACACTGAAACTCAATCCTTTCCATATTATCGAATTAATCTTTACCTTTACACAATATTATTTTAATTATTTTATCCGTTATCTAACACAACAGTGCAATTGCTCGAAAGTGGCGTATTAATGGTTTCTCTTTCGCATCTAGATCGACTTGAGTCCGAAAGTATTTTTATTATGAGAGAGGTATTAGCCTGCTTCAAAAGGCCAGTTATGCTTTACTCTGTCGGTAAAGATTCGGCTGTAATGCTGCATATAGCGTTAAAGGCATTTATGCCAGGTAAGATTCCTTTTAAACTTCTTCACGTTGATACAACGTGGAAATTTAAAGAAATGATTTCTTTCAGGGACAAAACAGCAGCCGATTTAGGGTTAGACCTTATTATTCATATCAATGAGAAAGGGCTTCGAAAAGGAATTAGTCCATTATCACATGGTTCAAAAATACATACTGACACAATGAAAACCGAAGCTCTTAAGCAAGCATTAGACCTCCATCAATTTGACGCTGCCTTTGGCGGTGCTCGACGAGATGAGGAAAGGTCTAGGTCAAAAGAGCGGATCATGTCCTTTAGATCGAAAACCCATATGTGGGATGCAAAAAATCAGCGGCCCGAACTTTGGAGTCACTTTAATACAAAACTTAAACCAGAAGAAAGTGTGCGAGTTTTTCCCTTATCCAATTGGACAGAAGTAGACGTTTGGACTTACATACTTCACGAAAATATCCCAATTGTTCCACTTTACTTCGCAAAACCAAGGCCAGTGATTAAAAGAAATGGACAGTTAATTATGGTTGACGATCATCGGTTAGATATTCGCCCAGATGAAAAAATTGAAGAGATGCAGGTTCGCTTTAGGACATTAGGATGTTATCCTCTCACAGCAGCCATCAAATCTGACGCCTCATCTGTAGAAGACATTATAACTGAAATTACACGTTCTGGCCATTCAGAACGTGAGGGCCGATTAATAGATTTTGACCAAATAGGAGCTATGGAAATTAAAAAACAAGAAGGCTATTTTTAATGGTGCCTATCATCAAAGATTCATCAATGCGAAAAAACAAAACACAACTTCGGTTTTTAACTTGCGGTTCTGTAGATGACGGAAAATCAACACTTATCGGCCGTTTGCTCTATGACTCTAAAGTTGTATTTTCTGATCAATTAAAACAAATCCAAATAGAATCAGAAAAATATGGTACTCAGGGTAAAAGCTTGGACTTAGCCCTCTTAGTAGACGGGCTGCAAGCCGAACGAGAGCAAGGAATCACTATTGATGTTGCTTATCGATATTTTGAAACGACGGATCGAAAATTTATTGCGATAGATGCACCCGGTCATCAAGAATATACACGAAATATGGTTACTGGTGCGTCCAATGCAGAGACAGCAATAATTCTCGTAGATGTTACAAAGGGAATACTTACACAAACAAGAAGGCACACAGCTATACTTAATTTGCTCGGGGTCAAAGTTATCGCTTTGGCTCTTAATAAAATGGATTTAATTGACTATTCAGAGACATGCTTTCGGGAGCTTGAAAACAAGTACCAAGCCATAACAAAAGGGTTCTCAAATTTCGACGTTACTGTAATTCCAATATCGGCATTGACAGGTGAGGGAGTTATAAAGCCCAGCAAAAAAATGCTTTGGTATTCTGGACCAACAATAATACAATTTTTGGAAAATGTTAATAACCTTAATGAGACTGATTCAAAGTTTTTTCGCCTGCCTGTTCAATGGGTGAATAGGCCCAATCCATTGTTCAGAGGCTTCTCTGGCCTTGTAAGGTCAGGAACTGTTCAATTGAATGACTGGATTACTGCCTATCCCTCCCTTCAAAAGAGCCAAATCACTGATATAATGACAAGTAAAGGCAACGAAAAGCGAGCGCAAGCAGGTCAATCAATAACGATATCATTGTCGGATGACATCGATATAAGTCGTGGAGACTTAATAGCAACCGACGAGTCTCCGCCCGAGGTCGCTGATAAATTAGCGGCGAATGTGATATGGATGGATCAAAGGCCAATGTTACCAGAGCGAACCTATAGTATTAAGTTTTCTTCAGCAGAGACCACAGCTCAAATTGTAAGCCTTGAATATAAAATAGATATTAACACATACAGCAACCAATCAGCAAAGACTCTTAAGATGAACGAAATTGGATATTGCAAGATTGCATTAGCAAAACCAGTTGCTTTCGACAGCTATTTACAAAATAGAGATACAGGGTCTTTCATTTTGATTGATAGGGAAACTAACGGAACCGTTGGAGCGGGAACAATTAACTTTGCATTAAGGAGGTCAAGCAACATCCAATGGCATAGTATGACAATTAGCAAAGAAATGCGCGCCAACAGATACAAACAAAAGCCACTTCTATTGTGGTTTACCGGTTTGTCTGGTTCCGGGAAATCAACCTTGGCAGACAGATTAGAGCAAGAGCTAATAGAAAGAGGTCACTTCACTTATTTACTGGATGGTGACAATGTTCGCCATGGATTAAATAAAGACCTTGGCTTTACAGATGAGGACAGGGTTGAAAACGTTCGTCGAGTAGCTGAAGTTAGCAAATTAATGATTGATGCAGGCCTAATTGTTTTGGCCTGTTTTATTTCACCATTTAAAGCTGAGCGTGACATGGCGAGAAACCTTTTTGATGAGGATGAATTTATAGAGGTTTTTGTTGACGCTTCATTGGAAACCTGCGAAAAACGTGATCCAAAAGGCCTATATCAAAAAGCTCGTGCAGGGAAAATATCTAATTTTACAGGCATTGACTCGCCATATGAAGCCCCAAAAAATCCTGAAATACATTTAAATGGTGATATGAAAGATTTAGAGCAACTTGTTTCTGAAGTCTTAGAATATCTTAAATATAAACTATGAAATATTCTCAACTCATATCAGATCTCATTCCCTGTGTACTAAAAGCAGGTGAGAAAATATTGGATATTTACAACGGTGTTCATTATGCTCGTTTTAAAAAAGACGGGTCACCGGTTACGGATGCTGACACTGCTGCTGAAGAAATTATTATTTCAGAAATTGAGCGTCTTGCGCCCAATACAATAATTGTGTCAGAAGAAAATCAATCAAGCCACCGTATAATACCAGAGGAACACTTTTTCTTAGTTGATCCTCTAGATGGTACGAAGGAATTTCTCAAGCATGACGGTAGAGGAAGTTTTACAGTAAATATTGGGCTGATTGAAAGTGGTGTGCCGGTTATGGGAATAGTATATGCTCCAGCCTTAGAGCGGCTTTTCTATGGTTATCGTGCAGGGGGTGCTTGGGAAATTTTTAATGGCGAACCAAGAAGAATCTTTGTTAAGTCTGGAAGTAAAGAACGATTAGTAGCCGTGGCGAGCTCGTCACATAGAGATAATACTACTGATGTGTGGCTTAAAAAAAATAAAATTTACAATACAATTTCTATTGGTTCCTCTCTTAAATTCTGCTTAGTAGCGTCAGGAGAAGCGGATGTCTATCCACGTTTTTCACCAACCATGGAATGGGATACGGCCGCAGGCGATGCCATCCTTAGAGCCGCAGGAGGTAAAGTAACAACACCAAAATTGTCAAACTTCGTTTATGGTAAAAAGCACTTTAAAAATGATGCATTTATTGCGTGGGGTGGAGTTGAAGACTTTTTGTGTCGAGATTTATGTCAATAATAGTTGGAAATAAATATGTTTGAAATGCCCAAAACACCCTCATTTAGGTTAGATGGAAAGAGAGCACTAGTTTCTGGAGCCTCCTCTGGAATTGGCTTGGCATGCGCCTTGGCTCTGGCAGAATATGGTGCCGAAGTCACATTAATGTCGCGAAACAAAGAAAAACTGAATGAAGTCGCATCTTATATAATTAGCCAAGGTTGGTCGGGCAAAGCTATGCCCTTAGATATCTCTGATGTCGAAAGAACCATCCACACCATTTCAAAACTTCCATATTTTGATATTCTGCTTAATAGTGCTGGCCAAGCTCGTCATTCTGCCGCTATCAATACAACCACAAAGGATTTTGATACGATAATCGATATTAATCTCAGAGCAGCCTATTTTTTAACACAAAGCGTAGCTAAAGGGTTGATAAAGGCCAAAAAGCCTGGCTCACTAATTACAATATCATCGCAAATGGCTCATGTAGGAGGAAAAGAGCGAGCCGTTTATTGCGCCTCTAAAGCGGCAGTAGAAGGTTTTACAAGATCAATGGCAATTGAATTTGGTAAACAGGGCATTAGAGTAAATACCATATGCCCAACATTTATATTGACCTCTTTGACACAATCGACTTTTGATGATCCAGAAAAAAAAGCTTGGGTTTTAGAAAAAATCAAGTTGGGAAGAGTCGGGGAAATCGCTGATATAATGGGGGCGACCGTTTTTTTGGCTTCTGATGCATCAAGTTTGGTGACTGGTACTTCAATTATGGTTGATGGTGGATGGACAGCAGATTAAGAATTAACCTATACTCCACTTGGAGCTACCTAAATGCTGAATACTTTTTTTGTAAAATTTAGCGGTTATTATGTTATGGGTTGCTTCACGATGTTGAAATATTTAAATCCGAGTTTACATACGTTTGAAATTTACTACTCTAAAAACAATAATTAAAAAATATTAACTAAGGGCAAAAAAATGAATTTATCGCAATTTTATATTGATGGGAAATGGGTTGACCCTCTAAAGCCCGAAACATTAGATGTTATTAATCCAGCAACCGAAGAATCGGTTGGAAAATTAAGTCTTGGGTCCGAACTTGATGTTGATAAGGCCGTCGAAGCAGCAAAAAATGCATTCAAAGCTTTTTCGAAAACAAGCGTAGCCGAACGCCTCGAACTTCTTACTGCGATAAGGAATATTTACAAAAAAAGATATGACGAAATTGCTAATGCAATAATGATCGAAATGGGAGCACCAATAAATTTAGCCTCTGGTGCTCAAGCCAGTGTTGGTTTAAGCCATCTGAAAACTGCTATACGAGTTCTTGAAAATCAAAAATTCGAATACACTCACAACAACATGATTATACGAAAAGAACCAATAGGTGTCTGTGGCTTAATTACGCCATGGAATTGGCCAATTAACCAAGTGGTATCGAAACTGGCCCCTTGCATTGCGGCTGGATGCACATCTGTTTTAAAACCAAGCGAAATCGCTCCACTCTCATCTATCCTGTTAACGGAAATAATACACGAAGCTGGGGTACCTCCTGGGGTTTTTAATATGGTCAACGGGTATGGACCAGTTGTTGGTGAAGCAATGTCCAGGCATAAAGATATCGACATGATGTCATTCACAGGATCTACTCGTGGTGGAATAGCCGTAGCAAAAGCTTCAGCGCAATCTGTAAAAAGAGTTAGCCAGGAGTTAGGTGGCAAGTCAGCAAACATTGTCATTGATGACGAAAAATTTATAGAGTCTGTTGAGCGAGGGGTCACAGGCTGTATGTCAAACACTGGTCAGTCCTGTAATGCTCCAACTAGGATGTTAGTTCCAGCAAGTAGACATAACGAAGCATTAGAAATAGCTAAGAAGACAGCGGAGTCTATGAAAACTGGAAATCCGACTTTGCGAGACACTGATATAGGACCACTAGTAAGTGAAACGCAGTTTAATAAAGTTCAAACGCTATTGGAATCTGGATTAAAGAGCGGTGCCAAACTTGTGACCGGTGGACCTGGAAAACCCTCTGGCCTTGAAAAGGGCTATTATGTTAAGCCAACTATTTTTGGGAACGTATCCAACGATATGGAAATAGCTCGAGAAGAAATTTTTGGACCGGTCCTAACTATAATCCCGTATAATACCGATGAATAGGCGGTATCAATAGCAAATGACACCGAATATGGACTCGCTGCGTATGTGGCGGGAGAAAATATTGAAAAATTAATGTATTTTGCACGCAACCTAAACGCTGGACAAGTCCATCTTAACTACGTCAGTGGTGGATCTGATGCGCCATTTGGAGGCTTTAAAAAATCAGGAAACGGCCGCGAAAAAGCTGAATGGGGGCTTGAAGAATTTCTTGAAGTGAAGGCAATAATGGGAGCTGAAAACCTTAGGTAACGGTACGACTCTACTAAAGACCTTTATCAATTTATTTAAACTAATGTTTAAAATTTATGGTGATTTTCGTAAGTCATATAGAGGTTTAAATTTCGATATGACTTATTTACTAATTTTTTGGCGTTCACTTTTAAGAAAATAATAAAGACTCAAACCTAGTTTCGGGTCTAAAATACGAAAGAACGGTTTCATGAAAGAAAAGCTTTGGAAATTAACCGCTACTGAAGCTCATCAACTACTAAAACAAAAGGAAATCTCGGCAATAGAGTTGTTAGAGGACTCTATTGCTAGAGTAACTGAGGTAGATAGCGATTTAAATGCTCTACCAGAAAAATGCTTCGAACGAGCAAGAACTGTTGCCTCAAGAATTGGCAATACTAAACCCGAAAATGTCAACAATCTTTTGGGCCTTCCGATTGCCGTTAAAGACTACAATGACTTAGCTGGGGTTAAAACAACCTATGGTTCACCGCTTTTTACTAATAACGTTCCAACGGCCTCCGATCGAACTATTAGTGCCCTGGAAAAAAATGGTGCCAATGCAATTGCAAAATCAAACGTCCCTGAATGGGCTGGTGGTCATACTTTCAATCCTGTAAACGGCGTGACGAGAAACCCATGGGACCTAGCAAGGACTGCAGGCGGAAGCTCCGGAGGCTCTGCCGCAGCTCTAGCAACGGGACAAGTTTTTCTCGCAACGGGTAACGATTTAGGTGGTAGTCTGAGAACACCTGCTGGATTTAATGGTGTTGTAGGATTGCGACCTAGCCCAGGGTTGATTCCACGGGGAAAGCGATATATGCCATTCGACACCCTTTGGGTAGAAGGTCCAATGGCGAGGTGTGTAGAAGATATAGCTTTAATGTTGGATGCGATGGCAGAGCACAATAGCGGAGACCCTTTATCAATACCGAACACCTCTCATTCTTTTCAAGAATTTTTAAAAAAGAATTACTCTCCAAGATCTATTTGTGTCAGTGCAGATCTTGGCATAGTCCCAGTTGATAAAGAGGTAAGAGCTGTTTTTCATAACGCAATCAAAGCAATTGAAAATCTTAGCTGGGATATCAACTACGACATACCTTCTTTCGCCGGAGTTTTAGATGCATTCAAGACACTCAGAGGTTTTTTGATGGCATACATGCTTGGAGATATAGTTTTAGCGGACAAAAATGCAATTTTAGATGATATCGTTAAAAACGTTCAAGTTGGATTAGATGCATCAACTCTTGATATTATAAAAGCCGAAAAGGTTCGCCATAACTTAACATTAGATATGGAAAAATTTTTCCATTACCACGATTTCTTAATTTGTCCTTCAGCATCAGTGTCTCCCTTTTTCATCGAGACTCCATACGTCTCTGAAATTGATGGTCAAAAATGTGAAACCTACATCGACTGGTTTGCAATTACATTCGCAATTACAATGACATCATGTCCAACACTTTGTATACCATGTGGTTTCACAGAATCGGGTTTGCCTGTTGGAATTCAAATAATAGCTGCACCCAGAAATGAACAAAATTTGCTAAACTTTGGTTGTGCATTACAAGAAATCTTCGGTGTATCAAAAGAACTTCCTATAACACCAAAACATACTTCTAATTAAAACCTATATAAGTTTAAACACAAATTAACTCAATTTTGCTTGGTATTTTTTGAGTCAGAAAAAGCCTAATTATGTGCCTTTATAAGTTCCTGAATGTTACCTAAATATGGAGCATAGTTCTTCCAATTAAGTGAGCTTCCCCGATACATTTTTTCTCGAACTTGTGTTTTTGACAATGTTGTAACTGCTCTTTCATTTTCATGAAAATCTAAACATTTGTTTTCCCAATTAAGGCCTATAAATGATACGAGACTCCTAGACTCCTTCTCTTGATTTTCAGTCAAATCTTCATAATTAAGTTTGTAAATTTTGTTAGGAAATTTCCGCTCAAAAAAGTGCATTAAATCGTCGTAAAGTTTGTAATAATTAATGATATCTTTAAGATCATACGCATAACGGTTGCCCGTAGATACAAAATAACTTTTAAATATTGAGAAACACGTCGCCATCGGGTCTCGAGTAACATGAATTATTTTTGCTTCTGGAATGGCTTCCAAAATAAGGCCGCACCATCTGAAGTTGAGAGGCATTTTGTCGGTAATAAAATCCTCTTTAAATTCTATAGTTTTTAATTTCTCAAAATAAAACTCTCTAAATTTATTTACCTGCTCTTTTGATAGAGCCAACCCAACTAAATTAAACGCTTCCACTGCTCTACCCAAGAAACTTAATTCACCACCGCCATAGACGCTTGAATGATTTGACAATATTTGTTCAACTAAGGTCGTTCCAGACCTAGGCATCCCAACTATAAAGATAGGTGTCGTATTTTCTGTATGTAGTTGATCACTTAACAAAGATATTTCTGAATTTTTTTTACTGTATCTTTCCTTTATAGTATTAAAAAGCTCAAAATCACTATTTATATCATACTTGAGTTCTTTTCTTCGTAATCGATTTCCTTCACATAAAAATAAGAATGCACTTTCATAGTCCTTAATGTCTTCATAGATTTTCCCCAATGCAAAATTTATATTTATATAATCTGCGTCTTTTAACCCCCTTTTTTTTCTAAAGTTTAATAATTGCTGGATCTGCCCCTCGGATCCAGAGTATGCTTTAGCCATTGCCAAATGCCTGTGAACTTCAAAATAATCATTCTTTAGATCTAAAACCTTCTCAAATATTTCTATAGCCTTTTTCGTCTCTCCAATACTTTTGAAATTATTACCAATATGATTGTAGGCCTCATAATAGTTTTCATTGATCCTAATTGCCTCCTCAAAACTCTTAATAGACTCCAAAACATCTCCTTGTTCTCTAAAATTAATGCCAATTGCAAAAAAAGCATCTGCTGCCCTAGGTTCGATGGTAATTGCCATTTGTAAGTTTTCGAAAGATTCGTCTATAAGACCTATTTGCCGAAGTGCATTGCCAGTATTGATATACGCATCGACATAGTCATTTTTGATTTTGATTGCTTCTTTATATTTACGAATTGCGCCTTCATGATCTCCCTTATCCTGTAAGACTCCTCCCATGTTATTATGTGCTTCCGCAAATTCTGGCTTCAATAAAATAGCTTTAGTAAAACTTTGAATTGAACCGTCCAAATCACCATGTGCTTTTAAAGTGGTTCCAAGATTATTGTAGGCTTCAGCATAATCAGGGTTAATTTTTATTGCATTCTCATAAGCCTTTATTGCGAGATCAAATCTGCTTAACCCATGATCAGCTACGCCTCTTATATTGTATAGTTTTGCGGATTGTGGGAATTTTTCAATCAATACCTCCAAACGACTTAAAAGTTCAAGAAATCTTTCCTGCTTAAATAAAGAGATCAGTAATGCAAAATCATCTTCTGTAGGTTCGCAAGTTGATACCATGAGTAATACTCTAAGTAATTGTAAGTCTCGATCAAACTAATTCCAGTAAACCGATAAATCGACACTTACCTTATATGATAAAAGATCGTAGTCTACGCTTTATCTCGTGCATTTCAATAGGAAATTTTGCGAAGGTTGAATGATTGATAGCAACGAGAAAAATTGAGGTTTTTGATTACATGGTTGAAAATCAGAAGGATTAAATCTCGATGTTTTGTCCATGAATATGCTTTGGTATAAACCTCGTAGGACTTGCCCCACTCAAACTGCTGTTTGTTGGCAACCAAGTACAGACTTTTTCAGGTGTTGTCCAAATTGTTTTACAATCACCGGGAACGAAAAACTCCACAAATGTAAAGTCTTGGTGATAACTATTTTTGAATGAGTGAATCTCCTCTTCAAAATTATAAATCAAATCACCTGGTTCAAGGATTACTTCTTTCCCATCTAACTTAGCAATCCCGCTTCCCGCCAATACATATTGAAAATGTTCTGCGCCAACATGATAGTGCGAGGGTGCTTCTGTATTTGGCGGGTAAATTATTACTTCACCCTTTATTGCGGACGTCCCAAGAAGATTTTTTGTGGCGATGTATACTCTCTTACGGTCATCGTGCTCAGACTGAAGTACAGGTTCGTCAAACCAATTAACTATCTTAAATTCTCGTGACGAAATATTATCAGCTTTTTCGTACCTCATAAAATCCTTGACGGTTGTTTTAAGTATATTAGTAGCAAAACCAGCAGAAAAACTAGCTTTCTGATTTTCTGGTAAAAATGCTACATGATTGTTTGCAAAATGTTGGCTTTCCCAATGACCACTTCCTGACAAAACATGAAAAATACTTATTTCATTGACTGGGTTTTCAAAAAGTACCCTGTTATTTTTCGGCACAAATATCTCCGAAATCTCTAATCGGGAATCTCCTGTTCTTTCACTTTCGAGAACAATAGTTTCCCTCATTTTGCCTGAGGGCTCACTAATATTTTTACTTGCTTTTACAATTATTGCCATTCTTATAGCCTTCATGAATATTTTGCATATACCGCATTTATAGTTCTTATCTCATCAATGAACACATGTTACGAGCAAAACCTAATATCTGGCAATCTTAAAACGAAAATGACGGATTTCAATACAATTATTTTGAAAGTTGCTTGGTGCATTTTATTAGGTAAAACTGATGCAAACGTATATTTCCAACCAATTTCTATATTTAAATTTAATATAGAGTTTTATGCACCTGCAGAACAAGCGCCGCTTCAGTAGAAACAATTTTACAAGTAATTAATTAAACTTGTTCCTGATGTCCGTAAAATATAGCAGAGAAAATATCACCCCTTGACCAACAAAGAAAACAGGCGATGCGATGTAGAAAACAAAAACATAAAAAATATCTTTTGAGAATTGCGATGGGTTAATGAGTTCAGTGAAGAAACCAAGTACAATAAAAGCACCTATCATTGGTAAAAATAACCTTTTACCCAAAGATCTAAATTTATACAAAAAATAGGATGTCGCTATATACAGAACGGTGAATATAAAAAATAATGGTCCACCAAAATCTGTAAAAAGGTAGTCATTAAATTTTTCAATACTACTGTATTGAACATAAGCACCCCAAGAAACGATGATAATGAACATTGCTGTTTTCAAAATAAGCATACGTCTATAAATTGTTTCTAAATCCATAACTTAAACCGTTCTATGTTTTTTAACTTTTCCAATCTATCTCATTGTCTTTAAAAACATTTACCCCTATTGCAAAAAATTTACTTTTCAGAAATTTTACAAACGTGCTTAGTTTACAAATCCGCACTATAACTGATTACCAATAGTCCTCTGAATACCACAAGTGACAAGATGTCTCACATATTAAATTAAAATTAATCTTATACTGTTTCTCATGTATTCAGAACGAATTACCAATATCTTTTGGGTCTTTAACGAAAACTATGACATTCCTTTGCAAGAAAATCATCGTTTCACGGCGAAAAAATTTTCTGACCTTCGTTCATACTTAAGCAGTACAAAGTTAAAAAAAGCAGCAACTATCATTTCTCCCAATATGGCTAGCGATGACGACCTAGCCATTGCGCATTGCCCAAAGTATATTTCAAAAATTAAACATGGAAAATTAAGTTACTCTGAGAGCCGCAAACTTGGCCTTCCATGGAGTCCAGAGCTAGCAAAGCGATCCTATACGGCCGTGAATGGTACTTTATTGACAGCAAATATGGCAATTAAAAATGGAATAGCGTGTCATTTGGCGGGTGGCACTCACCATTCACATCATAACTATGGTGCTGGTTTTTGTGTTTTTAATGATTTAGCCTACACAGCTCTTTCATTGATAAAAATGAAGACAATTAAGAAAATACTTATTTTAGATTGTGATGTCCATCAAGGTGACGGTACCGCTAACATTCTACAAGAAAATTCTGCAATCTTTACATGTTCAATACATGCAGAAAAAAACTTTCCCTATTATAAAGCGCAAAGTGATCTTGACATTGGCCTGAGAGATAATTGCTCTTCGGCCGAGTATCATTCCGCTCTTACTAATGCATTAGTAAATATAACCAGGTCCTTCGTTCCTGAGCTTGTCCTTTATGTCGCTGGTGTTGATGTTCATATTAATGATAATCTTGGTCGCTTAAGTATTGATAATAATGGCCTACTTAATAGAGACATAACTGTTTTGAAATACTTCAAAGAACGGAAGATTCCTGTTGCGACCGTAATTGGTGGTGGATACTCTAAGGATAGAATTGAATTAGCTCAAAGGCACTCTTTTATCTTTCAAGCAGCCTATCATGTTTGGGTGGTACACAATTAAGTTTTAAGATTGGACGATTATGATATTAAAAAGTAGAAGAGACCCCGGTTAGCATGTTTATCAAAACATTTTGATATTCTGAAACCTCCAATTAAAATAGGATGAGCAAAAACAGCGCTACAAACTACTTAATCTAAACTTATTTAAAAAAACTTGAGAGATTTGGAAAAAAGTATGGTGTGTTTCTTTGATACGACCGAAACCTTTCACCGTATAGCAAGGTGAAACGTTTTTCTTTCAAGAGTGGAGCAAAGAAACAGTACACTGTGTACGCAGTCGCTACGATTAATTTATCGAGCGTAAAATATGGACTTACCCACAAAATTATACAAAAAGAGAGGTAAATTGGTTGCCTAACTATTCTAAAAACCCCGTGCGTTGGCATATCTGGAAACTTAACCTTTTTATTCATATACATGGACGTCCAGCCAAGAGAACCAGTCTGCAACTGGAATCCGGCCTGTGTTGAACTGACTGCCAACGCAAACCATCCTATAATATGACCAATGGTTAACAATGTATACATAGAGTTCTCAGCCACCCAAAACGTTTTTCCAGTCGACTGCCAAAATAAAAATAAAATTATCAACTGAAATGAAGCTATCGCAGCATATACTGTTGTATCTAATTTATTATTTAGTTTTGAGCTTGAAAAAATTCGCAATATCCGTTTTCCACTGGGCATGAGAAGCAATGAATGGAAAAATGGAAATTGAATTAATAGAAATAAATTTATCCATGTAAGTGAAGAACCCGAATTTAAGCTTACCTGCCATGAAAAACCACTAAACAGAGAGAGCGACATAAGGATCGCTGCTAAAATAAATAAGCAGTGACACACTATCCCATAAACAAGAGCTATTAATTTTTCTTTTGTGACTGGAAAAAACCTAAACATAGATTATATTTAATGGACTTTCCTGGATTTCAAGGCCCAATACCTGTTTTATACATGAAAAAAGAAAAATTTCCAGATACCTATATTCATGAGATAATTGAACTGGCACTCGACGATAAAGTTCCATTTCAAACAATATATGAGTATTTTGAGATCGATGCCGACAAATTAAAGCTAATCATGCAATCCAGTCTTAAAAAGAAAAGCTATGTTAATTGGCGTAAAAGGGTAAAAAATAAATCCAGAAAAAATATTAACTATAAGCTTATGTGACAACCTCTGAGCATTGTTTTCGCCGAGATCAATGGTAGCTAATTTCGTTCAATTTGCTTCGAGGGTTACTCTAGATTTTAGCCTCACATGCGAACCCACTAGAGGGGCGTAACCTCCTGCCCCAAAATCATTCCTGTTTATGTCGCCAACGATTTCAAATTCAAATTGTTTTAGTTTGTATAATGGCTTATTTTTAGGGTTAGATAGATATGCTCTAATGACAGCTGGTTTAGTTATACCCCTAATAGTCAGAAAACCCTGTATTTTAAACACATTGTCAACGTATTCAATAGTTTTGCTCCTAAATTTCATAAAAGGATAATTTTCTGAATCTAAGACCTTATCACCAAGCATAAGCTTTGTAGCTAGTGAAAAACCCGCAGAACTATTAGCCACATCAAAGGTAATATCAACTTTTGACTCATTTGGGGATCTTGGACTTAAGTTAAACATACTGCTTTTTATATCAAAACTACCAATGAAATCTATTGCGGCTATTTGATATTCAAATCTCACCTTACTCCCTGATTTTATATTAAACTCGTCAGCTCTCAGTAAGCAGCTATCTAAAAGTCCCAAAATAGCAATCGCTAAAAGAACCCTAAACAATTTTAGATTTTTCATTTTTGACCATTTTAATTCACTTTCGAATACCCATATCAGTCTTGGACATATTCCTTATTTTCTTAATTTCAACAGGCAGTAAAGTATCGTCTTCCTAATTTTTTAAAGTATACAAGAATGAAAAAAATAGAGCTTGTTTGGTTTAAACGTGATTTACGAACATTTGACCATGCACCACTTTATAACGCATCTTTGACTAACTTCTCAGTAGTTCCTCTCTACGTAGTAGAACCTGAACTATGGAACTTACCGTTTATGTCTCGAAGGCATTGGCATTTTTTGAATGAATGCTTGCATGATTTGCGACGTGAATGTGGTAGATTAGGACAACCCTTGGTTGTGAGAATCGGTAATTCGATAGAGATATTCGAAAATCTAACTAAAAATTTTCATATAAACCATATATGGGTGCATCAAGAGACCAGTCACAGTTGGTCGTTTGACCGAGACAAAAAAATAAAAATTTGGTGTAGAACCAAAGGCATAAAATTAATGGAATATCCCTCTAATGGCATAATTAGGGGTCTTTCCGACCGTAATCAATGGAGTAAAATGAGACAAACTCGACTAAATTTTCCTATTACACCTATGCCTGAAGTTTTGAAAAGCATTCGCACATTATCGTTAGGCCAGATCCCTAGCAAAGACGATAAACTTTTTGGCGAGTCCTTAAATTTAAATGTGCAATCAGGCGGACGAAAGGAGGCCATTAAAATAATCCGAAGTTTTACCTCGCTAAGAAGTAAAAACTATATGCGCAATATCTCTTCTCCTCTAAAATCTTCTGAAAGCTGTTCTAGACTATCGCCACATTTAACTTGGGGTACTATTTCAGTTAAAGAGGTAATTCACTTTTGCACAAATATGAATCAACATTTTTTAGAAAATTCAATCTTGACCAAAAAAAATTTGAAGGCTTTTTCAGCAAGATTGGCATGGCGCTGCCACTTTATTCAAAAACTTGAAGACATGCCAGACATAGAAACAAAATGCATGCATCCTTACTACGAATTTATCAGGTCTGATTTTGACACCCAAAAATTTAACGCTTGGAAAAATGGGGCTACAGGTTATCCATATATCGATGCATGCATGCGTAGCTTGATGCATACAGGATGGCTAAATTTTAGGGCCAGAGCGACCCTGGTAAGTTTTGCTAGTTATCATCTTTGGTTAGATTGGAGAGACACAGGAAACTACCTTGCTCAACTTTTTACTGATTTCGAACCCGGTATCCATTTTTGTCAAATGCAAATGCAATCTGGAGTGACAGGCATCAATACAAAAAGGATTTATAACCCAGTAACACAATCGACAAATAATGATGCTACTGGATGTTTTATAAGAAAATGGGTTCCCGAACTTAGCAACCTTCCCAACGAATATGTTCATCAGCCCTGGTTAATGGATAGAGATTATCAAAAAGAAAAAAAATGTATACTAGGTACAAATTATCCAAACCCTATAATTAATCATATTATAGAATACAAAAAAGCTAAAAACAAACTCTCTGCAATAAACAAAGACGATAATTATCTTGCAATATCAAAAAAGATTTACGAAAAACTCGGAAGTAGAAGAAAAAAAAATAATTCTAAGCCTCGAGGGA
>MDTA01090618.1_pt1 | contig 17658 bp, 8 predicted proteins | sample 811151 | NCBI WGS metagenome assembly MDTA01 (sample SAMN05326648, study PRJNA326480) | marine metagenome | isolation source: seawater | place: Indian Ocean: South | collected 2010
AGGGTAAAATCGCTTGAAAATGTCGGTCTCTTCCTTGTTTCGCTGTGCCACCAGCAGAATCTCCCTCAACTAAGAAAATTTCACATTTTTCAGGATCTCTTTCTGAGCAATCGGATAATTTTCCAGGAAGTCCTGATCCTGTCATTACAGATTTTCTTTGAACCATTTCTCTTGCTTTTCTTGCGGCGTTTCTAGCAGTAGCAGCAAGAATAACTTTCTGTACAATCAATTGTGCTTGCTTTGGGTTTTCTTCTAAATAATTAGCAAGCATTTCACTTACCGCTTGAGAAACGGAAGACGTAACCTCCTTATTTCCAAGCTTTGTTTTCGTCTGTCCTTCAAATTGAGGCTCCATTACCTTGACAGAAACGACTGCAGTCAAACCTTCTCTAAAGTCATCTCCAGAAATCTCAAACTTAACTTTTTTAAGCAGCCCTGATTCATCCGCATATTTTTTAAGAGTACGTGTAAGTCCTCTTCTAAATCCCGAAAGATGTGTGCCTCCTTCATGGGTATTAATATTGTTTACATAAGAATGTACATTTTCCGTGTAGGAAGAATTATAAACCATCGCAACCTCAACAGGTACTCCATCTTTTTCTCCATCAAAATAAATCACGTTATTCAATATAGATTCTCTTGTCCCATCTAAGAAAGATACAAATTCCTTTAATCCTCCTTCTGAAAAATATTCTTCTTTTACAAAACTTCCGTCTTCATCTGTTCTTCTCTTATCTGTTAGAGATAGATGAATACCCTTATTCAGAAAAGAAAGCTCTCTTAATCTAGCTGATAAAATATCAAAGTGATATACAGTATCAACAAAAATTGAATCATCTGGTTTAAAAGTTACAAAAGTACCTGTTTTATCAGTAGTTCCTATTTCTCTAACATCATACTGAGGTATACCAATTTTATACTCTTGTTCAAAAATCTTACCTCCCCTATGAACTTCTACTCTTAAATCTGTAGAAAGAGCGTTTACGCACGAAACACCTACACCATGAAGACCTCCAGATACCTTGTAAGAACCCTTATCAAACTTACCTCCAGCGTGAAGAACTGTCATTACAACCTCTAAAGCGGATTTACCTTCTTTTTCATGTATATCTGTAGGAATACCTCTACCATTATCAGAAACTGTAATAGAATTGTCCTCATTGATTAAAACATCAATATGAGAACAATACCCCGCTAAAGCTTCATCAATGGAATTGTCTACTACTTCATACACCAGATGATGTAATCCTTTCTGACCAATATCTCCAATATACATAGCGGGCCTTTTTCGCACTGCCTCCAATCCCTCAAGTACCGTAATATTACTAGCTCCGTAATCTTGATTTTTGTTCTCTTCACTCATAATTTTAGCGTAATTTATCTCTTGTTTTTTAAGTTAGACAAATATACAAAATAGACATGGTAAAAACAGAGTTTTTTTACATTTAAATTGACAAAAGTTTATCAACAAAAGTTAATAACTTTTTCTAGAATAAATACGACAATCCGAACCAGGCGTTTACACCAATTTCCCTATACCCTTTCCACATCTCTTGTTTTGAGTTTAAAATATTATTAATTCTTAAGTATCCTGCGATGGAATTAGTGTAATTATAATTAATAGAAATATTAGCATGAAGCTGAGGATTTAGAATATATTCATCTAACCAATTAACCTCCACCATAGAAGTTTCAAAATCACCAATTGCTGTCAAAGATTTTCTTTCTCCCAAATAAGATATGCTAGTATTTAATTTTATTTTCTCATCTAAATTTAGAAAAACACCAAAATTTCCGTTAATATTTTCTTTATTTGAAACAATAGTGTCGTAATTAAAATAATTTATTGAAGCATTGACACCAATCAAATCATTAATTTGCCATTTGTAATTTGCATTTACTCTCAATCTCCAAACATCTACATAGGAAGAATAAAATCTTCCATTTGTTTCTAAATCGATCCAATAGTAAAATGGCATGTTAGAGATTTTCGCATAAGAAATAATACCATCAAATATTTCATCTTTACTTAAGACATTTTTCATTCCTAAATATAATTCATTCCTAGTATCTGTACTTTTCAAGTTTAGAGAAATATCACTATTTTGTTCGTGTTTTTGATTAGTACCAAGAGCTCTTATAAAAGGATTTTCATCAGAGAATAACTTTATTGTATTTCTAAGTCTAACTGAACGAATCCCTCCTTCTACATAAAGAATATTTTTTACTAAATGTTTACTTATCTTTAATTGAGGCGCAAAAACAAAACTTGTACTATCTCCCAAATCTTGCTGATAATACAAGTCTATTCCAACATTAAAATCAAAACCATACTCCTGTATTAATGTTGATGGAGAAACTAAAAGCTCTTTCACATTCGTTTTTTCAAGTGATGATAAAGAATCAGTATTTGAATAATTTATGTAATCATTAAACTCTAATTTTAGAGTAAATGGGGAATCATACACATGTTTACTTAATATGCTACTAATATGAATTTGATTCTCAGACAACTCATTTAAATCAGAAATAAAGAATTTAGTTTTATGTTTTAACTTATGGTCAGATAACTCTTTTGAAAATATAGAAACACCAAGTTTAGAGTAAGAAAATCTATTAATATAACAATTTTTATGTTCTGAAGGATCTGAAAAATCCGTTCCAGTGTTTGATATTCTTCTATCATAATCCAGATTTACAACAAAGATGTTCTTATCTCCTAACTTTTTACCAAATGCTTTTAAATTGATAATTGAATTTTTAAAAATATCAACACCTCTATCATCATCATAATACACTTTATACTTATTTGAAAATTGATTAAAAATCAACCCATAGGAATAATCATCTTTTCTTAAACTATTATAGGAAATTTTAGAATGTAAAGAATGAGTACCTCCTGCTAAAAATAGAGATATGCGTTTTAGCTCAGGTAAGTTTTCCCCACTTAATTTTGCAGACTTTAAAGGCCTTGAATCGTAAGAAATATCTAAAGTTTTATTGAGAAAGGAATATCTCTGAACTTTATCAATTTTAGTAGTGTCATTAAACTCAGTAGTTTCCTTTATCTTTTCAGATTCAGGTATCTCTGGAATAAAACCCTCTAAAACTTTTACTTCAGCCTGATTTATATCTTGGGAAAACATCAATGAAACAGATAAAAAACCAAAAAAACAGACATGTAATATTTTCATATTATTTAATTTTAAAATTCCTCTTCTATTTGTAAATCAGAGTAAATAATTTTGTAATCCAATGAATCTCCTATTGTAATACTAACCGCTTTTTCTACTTCAGTTTTTTTCTTTTTCTGATCCCTCTCCACAATTTTTTCCCACTTTAATTTCGCTTCATTCACCACATCTACATCATCATGATTTTCTATAATACTTTCTAAAGTTGCTTTTGCTTGATAACTATTATCTTGTTTTACATAAATATCAGCGAGCAACACAAATCCTTTTGCTATCCAATGATTTGAGGAATATTCTTCTGCAAGCTGAAATATCAACTCCTCTGTTTTTGTAAAATCTTCATTAAGAAATGTAAAATAAGCCTTCATATACATTGCTTCAGATCCGTCCTTATTCTTAGTCAAAGCAACAATTTCATCGCATAGAGATAATGACCTAGTAAAATTCCCAATATTAAAATCATTTCTTGCAATTATAAGTTTTGCTCTAGCAACTAATCTATCATTTAATTTATCAGATTTTAGAACACGATTTGCATAGGAAACCGCAAGTATCTCATTTGAATTTTCAAAACCAAACATAAGTCTGATAATAGATTCTCTTTTTAATCCATTAGAAGAAGCGGAAGAATCCAACAACTGATAATATTTGTTAGACAATTTAACATCCTTCATATCAAAAGAATATCTACAAATCTTAACCAATGACGGTTCGTAAAATACAGAAACCCCTAATTCAACCACTTGTTTAAAGGACTCTAATGCTATCAATGTATCTTTTGTTTTCCAACAAGATTCCCCATAATAATATAGTGATTGTTTATAAAAAATTGATGAATTTCCGAAGTTTTCTAAATAACTTTTAAATTGAATTTTAGAGTCATAATACTCTTCTTTATTAAATCTATTGTAAGCTGCCTGGTAACTCAATGAATCCTTTGCAGAAACAGAAATATCTAATTGTGGAATTTTATTAATATATAATAAGTATTCATCTATACTACCTTTTTGTAAATAAGTGTCTTTTAATCCAATTTTAGCACTTGAAAATGAAGCTGTTCTTGGATACTTCTCAACAACTTCTTTTAAACATAAAATAGATTGATCTAAATTCTCTTCATTAAAATAAATCAAACCTTTATTTAGTAAAGCCATAGATAGAACTTCATTATCTTCAGAAAGATTTAATACTTTATCGTAACATAAAATTGCTGCATCATTTTTATTTTGATTCTTATAAAGAGTAGCAAGGTCTATTAAAGATCTTTCAAAATAAGGAGACTCTTGACTTTCTGTTATTATTTCTTTCAAACAGTTTTCCTGACTAATATAATCAGAAATTAATCCATAACATTTTGACTCTTGATAAACAGAATAATCCATATCAAAATGAGATTCCTGTATTTTTTGAGCGTCCAAGCTTGATTTATTATAATAATGTGCTGCGTTTTCAAAATCAGATATCATGTAGTAACTATCAGCCAATCTCAATTTTACATCATGCATTCTCTCTGAATCTAAGGAGGAATTTATAGACTTTCTAAACATATTTATCGCCTTATCATATTGCTTAGACTGAAAATACGAATAAGCTAAATTATACCTTGCTATTGAAATTTTATCAACTACAGAATTAGAGGGAGTTTCTAAATATTCCTTATAATGATTTATGGACCTTTCATAATCATTTAACTGATAATAACAATCTGCAAGCCAATATAAAGACATCGCATCTATCTCCTTATTTTCAGGATATTTTCTTGCAAACTCAAACTTGACTAAGGCGTTACTATAATTTGCATTATTGTAATGTTGAACTCCAATATAGTAAGATAATCTTTGTAGAGTTTGTCTTTGTTCTAATTTAGGAAGATGATTGTTTTTTAAAAAATCGAAAGCTTGTTGATATTGATTAGTACTTTGAAACATATTTATCATCAGACGCTTCATCTCATGTTTATATTTTGTTAGATTAAAAGTTTCTAACTGATCCATGACATATGTAAGGTTAGAATAGGGCAAATCTAATTCGTAAGAAAGCTTAAAATAATTATATAAAGATTCTTCTTTTAAATCCAAATCAAAATCTATATCAGAAGCATTCTTAAATGCATTTAAAGCAAAATTCTTCCTATTTGTTTTTAAATACGATTTTCCTAAGTAATAAGAGGTATATTGATAAATACTATCGGGAACATTCTTAACCTTTTCTAAATAACCAATTGCTTTCTCATAATCTTCTAAATAAATACTAATCTGTCCAATCAGAAAATAATCTATCATACTAATTTCCTCTGTAATCTCTAAATACTTGTAAAAATAGATACTAGCACTATCATAATTTGAAAGGTGGTAATAAGATTCTGAAACAATCCTATTCATCTCAACTTCTCTAGTGGATATAACATCATCTAATAGTGGGACCGCATATTCTACTACTTCCAAGTATTTCTCTAAGGAGAAGTATATTTGAGTTATATAATAAGGAACGATTTTAGAAAACATTTTGTTGTCAGACAATGATTGAAATACAGAAAGAGATTTATGATACAATTTTTGAACATAACATATATGAGCATAAAAATATTTAGAGAGAGTTTTATATTTTCCTTCTCCTACTTTTAAAAAGTTATATTTCGCATCATCATACTTCTCCAAACAAAATAAAGAATATCCATATTTAAAAAAGTATTCATCAGTCATTAGTTCTTTTTGAGAAATACTTGAGAGTAGTTTTAATGAACTTAAATATTTTTTTTCTGAAAAATAAATATATGAAAGATCTAATTTTGATTTTTGATAATAATTAGAATTCTCATAGTTATTTAATAACTCATAATACCAATAAATAGCATCATTATTTCCTATCCTTCTAGAACATTCAGCAATTCTATATATAACAAAATCATTTTTTTCTGTTTTATTAAGTTGAGAAATAAATATATTTTGTGCAGAACTATAATCTCCATTTCTATATAAATTCTCTGCTTTATTTAGATTATTTTCTTGAGCATCTAAATCTATAATAAACAAAAACACAAACAAGCTTATCAAAAATTGTTTTGTCATGATAAAATTACTATTATCAGCTTCTAAAATTAAATATAAAGAACACTCTCTAAGATTATAAAATTCTAAGTTTTCAACATCTTTTTTTAACAAGTAAATCTAAATAAAACATCCTTCAACTAAATAAAAACACTATTTTTACAACAATATTATGATGCACATTTTAAAAATAAAAGGAACTGGAAAAATTCCTGACTTCGTTCAGATAAGAGATAAAAATCTATCTCTAAAAGCCTATTTTAGAGCTGATCAAATAGAAAGAGGATTTAAAAAAAATGATATAGAAGACCCTTCAGGAAAACTAAAAGAAATAATTATAAATATCCCATTTGGAAAAATCTTTAAATATAAAGAAGATGAGTAATCCTATTATTTCAATTTCCAATCTTCATATTTCTTACAATAATAATGAAATATTGCAAAATATTAATTTAGATATTAAAGAAGGGGATTTCATTTATCTTATTGGAGAAACAGGAAGCGGAAAAAGTTCATTGTTAAAATCATTATACAGAGGCGTTGATTTCCAGAAAGGTAATATCCAAATTGCAGATTTTGATTTATCAAATATCAAAAATAAAAATATTGCATATTTACGAAGAAAACTAGGAATTATTTTTCAAGATTTTCAATTACTTTCCGATAGGAATATCTATAAAAACTTGGAGTTTGTACTAAGATCTACAGGGTGGAAAGACAAACATAAAATTAAAGAAAGGATATCAGAAGTTTTAAACACAGTTCATTTAAAAAAAGTAGAAAAGAAAATGCCATTTGAACTTTCTGGAGGAGAACAACAAAGAGTTTCTATAGCTAGAGCCATATTAAATCATCCAAAAATAATTTTAGCAGATGAACCTACAGGCAATTTAGATCCTGAAAAGTCTAAAAGCATTATTGAAACCATGAAAGAAATTAACCAAAATGGAACAACAATTGTTATTGCTACGCATGATTATTCAATAATCAAAAATTTTCCAAGTAAAACTTACAGATTTCAAAATAAAGAAATAAAAGAAGTTCTTGTATCTTAAATGAACTTTTCCAAAAACATATCTCTAAAAAAACTAAATACTTTTGGAATTAAAGCAAACTGCAAATTGTTTACTGAAATACATTCAAAATCACAGATTAAACATCTGATTCAGACAGAAGAGTTTAAAAGAAACAACTATCTAATTCTTGGTGGTGGAAGTAATATACTTTTCACAAAAGATTTTAATGGACTTATCATTAAAAATGAGATAATAGGAATTAATATTTTATCAGAAAATGACCATATTAAAAATGTAAAAGTAGGAGCCGGAGTAAATTGGCATAAATTTGTATTATGGAGTATTGAAAATGGTCTTTCAGGAATTGAAAACTTAGCTCTAATCCCAGGAAATATTGGAGCCTCACCTATACAAAATATTGGAGCCTATGGAGTAGAAGTAAAAGATGTCATTGATAAAGTTTGGGCCATCAATTTAAAAGATGGAAACGAACATATTTTTACAAATTTAGAATGTAAATTCAAATATCGAGATTCTATTTTTAAGAATGAATTGAAAGACAAAATCATGATTACTCACGTGTCATTTAACTTAAGTAAGACAGCAATACACAATACAAGTTATGGAGACATAAATGAAGAACTATCAAGATTAGGAGCGGAAAGATCAACTAAAAACATTTGTAATGCTGTAATAAATATTCGTAAAAGAAAACTTCCAAATCCCGATGAAATTGGGAATAGTGGTTCATTTTTTAAGAATCCCGTAATTAAATCTTCAAAATTTAAAAAATTACAAGGTTTGTATCCAGATATAGTTGGATATAAAATGTCTGAAACAGATACAAAAGTAGCTGCTGGATGGCTGATTGATAAATGCGGATGGAAAGGACATAGAAACAATGACGCTGGAGTACATAAGAACCAAGCTCTTGTATTAGTAAATTATGGAGAGGCAACAGGTAAGGAAATTATTCTGTTAGCAAAAAAAATACAAAAATCTGTAAAGGAAAAATTTGATATAAATATTTATCCTGAAGTAAATATTATTGGATGAATAAAAGCCATAAATTAAAAGAAAAACTAAGAAAAAATTTTAATTTCAATCCTACTCCGCAACAAGATGAGTTGATTAATGACATTTCTGATTTTGTTTGTACATTAGGAAATAAAAGTATTTTTTTATTGAAAGGATATGCTGGAACAGGTAAAACAAGTCTAATATCATCCTTAGTAAAGAGCTTATCTTCCGTATATAAAAAAAGTACATTATTAGCCCCTACTGGAAGAGCTGCAAAGGTTTTATCCGGACACTCAAATAAAACAGCGCATACTATTCATAAAAAGATTTATTGGATTAAAACAAATAGCAAAGGGAATACATATGCTACTTTACAAGAAAACTTAAACTCCAATTGTATATTTATTGTAGATGAAGCTTCTATGATACCTTCGCATACTGATAAAAGTTTTGGAAACAGAAATTTACTTTCAGATCTAGTAGAATACATTTATTCTGGTACAGATTGTAAATTAATTTTAATTGGAGATACCGCTCAACTACCACCAGTTCACCTAAATGTTAGCCCTGCTTTAGACGAGTATATCTTAGAAAAGGAATTTAATAAACAAGTAATCGTTAGAGAACTGACACATGTAGTTCGGCAAAAGTCAGGATCTTTAATACTAGAAAATGCAACTAATGTAAGAGAAATAATTTCAAAAGGAATTAATAAATATCCTCAAATAAAATGTAATGACGAAGTTAAAAGGTTAAACGGAGGTGATGAACTACAAGAGACAATAGAATCTTCTTACAATAATTTTGGAATAGAATCTACTATAGTGATATGTAAATCGAATAAGAGAGCATATTTATACAATCAACAAATTCGACATAAAATATTATGGAAAGAAGAAAGAATATCTATAGGAGACTTTTTAATGGTTGTTAGAAATAATTACTCTTGGCTTAAAAATGAAAGTAGAGCTGGGTTTATTGCTAATGGAGATACAATTAAAGTAAAACATATTAGAAAATATGAAGAATTATACGGATTTAGTTTCGCTCATGTATCAATTGAGTTAGTTGATTATCCACAAGAAATGGAAATAGATGTAATTATCATGTTGGATACTTTAGAAAGTGAACAAGCGGCATTAGATTATGAGAGATATAAAGAATTATACAATCAGGTTTCTCAAGATTATAATTCAATAAAAAACACATACAAAAGAAATAAAGCAATAAAAGAAGATAAGTATTTAAACGCTCTACAGATAAAATATGCTTACGCAATTACATGTCATAAATCTCAAGGAGGTCAGTGGAAATCTGTATTTGTAGAACAATCCTACTTTACAGATGAAATGTTAAATAAGGAATATCTCAGGTGGTTTTATACATCTCTTACAAGATCTTCTGAAAAGCTATATCTCATAAATTTCTCAGATAAATTTTTTGATTAATACATTTATCAAATAACCAAATCTATAAATTTATCTGTTACATACAGATTTATAATCACAATACTCACATCTATTAATATCTTCAGTCTGTACAAAATCTTCAGATACAATTTTAGTTAATAAAGAATTAATCAGGGTTTCAATGTCATTCAAAACTTCACTATCTATATATAGAATCTCTTTCTTATTTCCACCTAAGTTCTTAGACAATACTAGAAGATTGTCTTTTAAGTTTTTGAAAGCGAAATTTCCAGCAATTATCTTATTATCCATTTTTTCTGGGTAGGTTTTTAAATATAAATATGCGTATACCAATAATTGAAAAACCTTAGATTTTTTTGGATTATCTAATAATTCTTCAAATTTATTAAAACTAATATCATTCTGAGTAAGAGAACCTGTTTTATAATCTATAATTCTTAATAATCCTTCATATTTATCTACTCTATCAACTCTACCTCTTATAATATATTCTTTATTTTGATGTGTAATAGAGTATTTAAATTTTCCTTCAGACTCAAGAATTTCTAACGGACTTGTATTAGAATTCTTTTCTAATATTTCTGACTCGTATTTTAGGAAATTAAGCGCAAGTTTTTTAGCTATCTCTAAAGCAAGATAGTTTTTACCAGAGGAAACAATCTCTCCATCCATTAAATCAGAAAATTCATCTTCTACTTTCTGAATTAAAATATCTTTAATTGATATAATATCTTTTGAAACAATCACTCCTTTAGGATAAACCTTATCAAAGGCTTTATGCACTGCTGTTCCAATTATATTTGATTTAGCGAACTCAGCAAGTTCTTCTGATTTTTTAATTTTGGCGATATATTTAAAATAAAAAGATAAGCTACAATTAACATACATACTGAGTGATGTTGGGGAAATATTTTTAGACCATCTTTCGATTTCAGTGTCTAAATTGTTGTTTTTCACGAGAATTTTATTATTGTTTTCTGTAGCAACTAAATTTCCATTATAAATATATTCATTGATCTGATGTGGATACTCAGAAAAAAGTTGTGTGACAAACCTACTTCTTTCTCCAGAACCAAAAGTATCTGATTCTGTATTATAAAGAATATGAATATTTTTTGCTCTTTGTAATAATCGATAAAAATGATATGAAAAAACAGCATCACTCTCTCTATATGTTGGCATTTTAAAATACAACTTTAAATCATAAGGTATAAAAGAGTTATTTGTTTTTCCTTTTGGAAGCAATCCTTCATTAACACTTAACAAAATCACATTTTTAAAATCAAGAGTTCTACTTTCTAAAATACCCATAATTTGAATTCCCTTTAGAGGTTCTCCCTTAAATGGTATTACTTCTTTCGAGGCTGCCTGCTGTAATATGGAATGAATAGTTTTAATTTCAATTTTAAAAGAACTCTTTAAAACTAAATTATTTAAATGTTGAAATAAAGTACTGAAGGTATAAACAATTTCAGATTCTATTGTATTTATTTTGCTTTCTAAATTTTTTCTAAAATGGTTAATCAGATATTCCAAAAGATTTAAAGATTCTTCTGTTTTTAACCATTTTGAAAATATAGCACGAACATTTTCAAAACTATCACTAAAACAATCCTGTATCTCATTTATTGAAATATAAATCTTATTAGATTTAAAAATTGAGTCTCTAAGTTTTGCAATTCCCTCAGAAGAAACAAATGTAATAAACAGAGAGTGATTCACAACATTTAGTAGGTCTTTATAGTAAATAACTGATTCCTCATTTCTAAAATTCTGCAACTGCATTTGAAAAATAGCATCAATAAATGAATAAAAATCAGTATTTTTTAAAGGACTACCCATTGTTATATTTATATCCTTAACATTCTCTGGAAGATGATATAAAACTGGATAAAGCAAATTTTCATCTGCTAAAATTACCGCTGTTTTACTTTCAGATAAATCATTATCTGATAAACTACTTAATATCTCTGAGGCAACTATAGTTTGTGATATATTATTAGGACAACCAATTACATTAAATTTATCCTTCTTTTCAACAAAATAATCCCCAACTCCTTTAAAATCAATTTCTTTCCACTTATCTCTTTGAATTCTTAAAAATTCTCCAGCTTCATGAGCTGAGTTTAAATAATAATAATTATCTGCATCCCAAAACACTCTTGCTATATTTCTTTTTTTTAGCGTATCAACAATTTGATGCTCAGATTTTGTAAGTGCATTTAATCCTACAAACCATATTTTCTTCCAAATTAAATTCTTTTTCTCAATCTTTAGAGCAGCTTTTTTATATGCCATGCCTTGATATGCAAGATTATTTTCTAATAGAATCTTATTAAACTCTACATACCAATGATAGAAACTACTATAAAAATCGTTAAAATTAGTCTGTGATTCTGTTAAATTTTCTTCCGAAAAACTCCAACTCTCAATATTCCAATTTTCTAATTCTTTTGCATTTTTAAGATTAGAAAATATATCTTTAGCATTTACTAAATTTCTATCGACTTCATTAAAATCATGTAATAATACATTACTCCAACTCAAAAACTTTTCGAATGAATCTGTGTCTGAGGGAGATTTAGACAAATAACTCTGATACAAATAAAATTGTAGGGATAAATTGTCTAAAACTTTCAGCCCAGATACTTCTTCTATAAACTCTTCCACTGAAAAAAACTGAGGTAAAAATATAGGTCTATCAATTAGTTTAGATAGGTATGATTTTAGAAAAATTACAGACCTTTTACTAGGTAATACAATGGCTACTTCCTCCATACTTTCTGGAAACTTAAGTATCAATCTTTCTGCTATTTTCTCTAAAAAAAACTTCATACCTTATGTACTAATTTTACTGTATTTGTATAAATAAGATACTTTTCAATATTTGAATAACCCATCAGCTGTAAGATATTAGAATATTGAATAATTTGATTTACATATTGTTTTCTTGGAGTTCCAGTTTTATAATCTAAAATAATTGTCTTTTCATCTGAAACAAGAAGTCGATCTGGAATATATATTTCTCCATTTGGAGTAAGTATTTCTCTTTCATTTTTCACTTCCCATTTATCATCAAAAAATACTTGCATTCTTGAATCAGACAATAATTTTTTAGAAGCACTAATCAATTTAAATCTATTATCTTTAGAACAAATTCCTTTCAAATATAAATCTAAACAAATCTGATCAATATCTTCCCTATATCTAACTTTAGAAAGAACTAAATGAAATAACTTCCCAAAGTCCTTTACTGAATTTTGAGAATCAATACTCCAAGATTTCTCTGAAGATTTATTTAAGGAAACTAAATTCCTCCAGTCTATTTTTTCTCTAGGGGAACATGAAAACACTTCTAAAGATGGCTTATGTTTCATTGAATGTTTTTCAAAAGAATCTCCTATTTCCAAAGTATTACTAATATTATAGTGATATAGAAATGAATTTAATTTCCCTGATCTTAAAAATGAATCGGTAATTTTTGGATACTCTTTTGAATATATATATAATCGTTCCTTTGAACGTGTAGTTGCTACATACAATTTATTTAAATTATCTAGAAGTCTTAATTCTTGCTCCTTCTTATACTCTTTGGAAAAGTCTGAATTTTCCAATTTACGACTAGTTTTAATCAGAGCGTTATGAAGCAGATTATTCGTTTGTATAGATGCATCTACCCATATTTCAGAGTAATTCTTGCCACCTTCCCAATTAAAAGGAATCATTACAACATTAAATGCCAATCCCTTTGACTTATGAATTGTCATCACTTGTATTGCATTCACTCCTTCTGGCACAACAATAGTTTCTTTTTGTTTATTTTCATCCCACCACTGAATAAAGTTTGACAAATTACTAGTATTCCTTTCTGAATATTTTAAAACTGTATCTAAAAAGAAATTAGTATAAATATCCTCAACAATTTCAAAGGTTTTATATAAACTTTCAACTAACTCATATAAGTGCAGACTAATTAATCTTTCCTTATCAATATTTATTTTATATTCAGAAAGAATATAACCAAAGTCTTTATGTATTTTTAAATAAAGAAAATGTAAATTTTTAGATTTAGGTTTTTTATTTTGTAAGTAATTAAGAATTGATAATTTGGAGATATCATCTTTTGTATTTATAAGATATCTTAAAACATCAATTACCAATCTTACTTTTTCAGACGAATGAATTAACAAACCGTCATTTGAGACTACATCCATTCCATTTTCAGAAAGAAATTCAGCAACTAATGAAACTCTTTTTCTACTATTACATAAAATAGTTATGTCTTTGTACTCATAGTTATTCTGAGATATAAGTTTTTGAATTTCCTTATAAATTTTATTTAATACATTCTGAATAAATCCATCCTTATCATCTTTAACCAATTCAACATAAACATATCCTCCATCCTTAGCAAAATCCATTTTCTGAGAACAATCATTATAAATAGAAGATAAATTATCTGATAACTTATTTCTTAAATTACTATAAAACTGATTATTAAAATCAATAATATTTTTTCGACTCCTATAATTCTGATTTACTCCTTTATCATTGAAATAATGTTGTTCTAATTTTTTTTCCCATTCATGTCTTTCACATAAATTCTCTCCTTTGTAGATTTTTGGAATATCTAAGAATTGTTCTACCTCTCCACCTCTCCATCTATAAATAGATTGTTTACCATCTCCAACAATGAAACAAGTTCCATAATCAATTACATCTGTAATAAGCGGTAGTAAATTTTGCCATTGTAATAAAGATGTGTCTTGAAACTCATCAATAAGAAAATGATTGTATTTTTCTCCTACTCTTTCAAAAATATAGCTAGATGGTTGTTTTACAATAACATCATTAATTTTTTTATTAAAAACAGAAATTTGTTCTATATTTTGTTCCATCTTATACTCATTCAACTGGTAAAGAAGTTCACTAAGGACGGAAATAGAATAAATATTTGATAATAAAGAATTATTAGTGTTAAAATCAGAAAGTAAACGTTGAAGATCGATATAAAATTGAATCAACTGATTTTTAAAACTATCTACGAGATTTTTCATTGCAGATGAACTGGATTGAGAATACCAGATATCCTCCATAATATTTCGTTGCAATGCATCAGAGGGTATCCACTTTTTAGAGTCAGAATATTGTAAGTTCTTTGTAAAGTGATTAAAATATGTACCTCTAATAAAATGATTTTTTGTGAAATTATTTTTATTAAAAAAAGTGATTACATCATCTGAAAGTTGTTTGATATCTAAAAATATTTTAGATTTTCTTTGTATAAACTGATTTTTCAAATTTAAGCATTGAGATACAGAAACAGTATTAGAAGATATAAAAGGAATTGCTTGTTCTTTAAAAAGATGTTGAGAAAACTTTTCTAAGTCAGATTCAATATTATAACTTTTTCCATCTTCTAATTTTTGTAAGGCAAAGTTCACTAAAGCATCAGACAAATATCCACCATTTGCAGAAATCTTAGAAAGCAGATTAGCTATCACAGGCTGAATAATTCTAGAATTATCCATTTCTAGTTCAAAATTATGTGATAAACCCAAGTCTTTTGAAAATGCACGTACAATGCTATAAGTAAACTTATCAATGGTGGAAATTCTTAAATCTGCATAATTATGCAGAATACTTATCTTTACTTTTTTAGATTGTCGAATTATTTGTTCTTCGGATAATTCTGTTTTCTGTAATAAGTAATTTAAAACTCCATCTTTATTCCTGCCTTCTGATAGGACTTCTAAATATTCCAATACTCTTTCTTTCATTTCGGCGGCAGCTTTATTAGTAAAAGTAATGGCTAAAATCTTTCTGTAATATTCAGTGAAATGTTTTAAAGAACCAATGAGTGCTATGGCAATGAAATTTAAAGATAAAACATATGTTTTACCAGAACCTGCCGAAGACCTATTAACCTTAAAATTTTTAGAATTTATCATGTATTTATTTGAAACTCTAAAATACAAAAATATGCAAGATGATTAAAAAAAAATTTAAATTGTGGATAAGTTTATCTGATGATATAGATGTTTCCAAAATCCTGATGTTTCCAGCCCTCAAAATCCTGAAAAAATAATTCATATACATACATTCCCATAGGCAAATCTTCACCGGTTTCTTTATGCTTACCATCCCATCCATTATCATTTAAAAAACATTCTAATTCTATAATGTTTGTTGTTGAATAAACAACTTCAGAAACTCTGTTATAAACATTAAAAGAGAAAGTTTCTGTCCTTATGCCATTATAAGATATACAAAACCTATCATTAATCTGATCATTATCTGGAGTAAATGAATTTGGAACATACATCCAATATTCATCTGCAATCCAAATATGTTTAAAGGTAGTGTCTGTACATCCTAAATTATCTGTAACAATTAAGGAAACTTCAAATATGCCTATTTCATTTTGAAAGGTATGTTCAGGGTTTTGTACAATCTGCTCAAAAGAATTATCTCCAAAATTCCAAAGCCAGGAATTAAGATCAGAAGATCCTGGAACTGTATTATCAGTAAAAAATGCAGTAGAATTAACAACAGATAATGTGTCGCTAGTTAAAGAAAATAAAGCTTCTGGAGCTTCTATTATAGTAACCATAGCAGAACCTGAAGTCCAACCTGTTTCATTAACATCTGAAAAAGAAACTAATTCATAAACTCCTTCATTTTTTGTAGAAATAACATAGGGATTCAAAGAGGTTGTAATAGAATTCTGTACAATTCCATCATGTGAATATGAAAAAGTATAAGGCTCATTTCCTCCAGAGAAAGAAATTTTCACCTCAGCTGGTTTAGTTGAATTATCACAAACAGTATCATTTCCTGATATAAATGCATTAAGTGGTGGTTTTGGATAAGTTAACAATATTATAGAATCAGAACTAACAGCATTAAAATTAGCTAATTGGATATTATTATTTGGATAAATAGGATTAGTATTAGATTGCCACTGGTTAAACAACCATAATGGCTGCATTTGAGCCTCAATATTTACATTCTCTCCATACCAATAACTTTTCATGTAAGGCAGTGCTTGAGGCAAACCATCTATTAACACTGTGGCTGTTCCCGGGTTATTTATGTCATATACAATCTGGACTCCCAGTTTTTGATGAACAACTGAATCTATAAAAGTAGTATCACAACCATCTACAACGAAAGAAGAAGTGGTAAAAAATCCTGTATCCACAGGGTTAAATACCATACTATCTGTATATATAGTTTGTGTAGTATTATTATAATTAAAACTTCCTGGAACCATACTCATTTTCCATACAAAAATATCCTTTGCCCTTCCAGTAGCGTCCAATATAGTTCCATCAAAATTTGCTAAATCCTCAAAAAATCCAATGGCATATACATTTCCAAAACCATCAGGACAAATATCTCCAGTTCTGTCATCATCATCAGTGTCACATCCCGCCATTTTTGCCCATACCCAATCCCCAGTACTAGAAGATCCATCAAGTTGAGCAACCCATGCTGAAGCCGATGTATCTCCAGAGATTTGTGGACCTACAACTAAATCATTATTAAAAGTAAGTTCACCTTTTGCAGTTCCTCCAAGAAAGACCTGTTTATTTATGTCAACTGACATTTGATAAGGTTTGTCTGTACCAGATGATCTTGCTCTTTTAGCCCACTTCCATTCTCCCTGATTATTCATCTTTGCGACAAAAACGTCTCTTTTTTGTTTATGACTTAAAGTATCAGATCCATTTGAAGCATTAGCACCAGAAAATATCATAGGATTTCTATACTCGCCAGTAACATATATATCATTACAAATGTCGACAGCAACGGAATTTGCTCTATCGGTTTTATTACTTCCAATTCCCTCTGCCCATAACCAATTACCGTCCTTATCCATTTTAAATATAAACGCATCCCATTCCCCATTTGAAGTTAAAGTAAAGGGTCCATACTTTGCATTTTG
>MDTA01083933.1_pt1 | contig 17647 bp, 17 predicted proteins | sample 811151 | NCBI WGS metagenome assembly MDTA01 (sample SAMN05326648, study PRJNA326480) | marine metagenome | isolation source: seawater | place: Indian Ocean: South | collected 2010
CAAAATGCTCGATCAATTTCTCTTGCTTAGCTCTACTTATTCGACTCTTTCTCATCTATACCTTTATAACACTCTAAAGCATTATCTGGTACAGCCCCAAAAGTTTTAAAAATTTGGTTGAGTTTGGCTCTGACATTTGGCATGTTAAGCGCCCCTGTGCAAGCTATGGATCCTGAGGAGGGTCAGGCTGGCGCTGCGGCTGCAGCATCCTCTGTAGCTGCACAAGGAGATGATAGTCTTTTTTACCCAAGTAAAGAGGAGTATGAGAGAATATTAGGGGAAAGTAAGCCAGCTGAGAAATGGATAAGATGTTCTATTCGTAGTGAAGTTCGTGATAGCGCACCAGATATTGATTTGACGGAAGAAGGGTTTAAGGGCTTTGTAGCTAAAGTATCTGAGTATACGGCAAATGATGTTGACTTTTGCCTTAATAAGCATCCTTTCGGGTCGAGGATTTATGGACCTGGCACTTTTCAAACTAGAGGTGTTAAACCTGTCGATGTATATTCTTTGGACATACATCATTTTGTTTTTTATCAGTTAAAGTTTGGCATGGAGTATCCAAGCTATGTTCAATCGCTTTTAAGCTCTTTAACAGAACATGCAGAGACTCTTGCTGAATTCAAGGCTAAAAGATATTTTCTAGATCAAGTTAAACCCCACTTGGGCGAACGGATTGAATTTATTAGCAACCCCCTTTATTTTTTAGATCAAAAAAGAGGAGAAGATGCTCTTAAGTTATTACCGAGACGATGTTTGCATTATTATCGTTAAATAGTTCTAAACGTAAATTGTTTTCTTTTTAGGAAAAGGATGCTGGATTCTGGTATCCTTTTTTTTTATGTGATAAAATACGCTTAATAAATTTATTGCGGTTTTTTATGGCAGGTAGGTCTTTCTTCGCTCTGACTTTTTTTAAATGCATGAATATAGCTTCTGCCCAGTGGGGGCTGCATGGTTAAGGGGTTGGATCATACACCTTTGCAACCAAGCCACCCTGATCATTATGTGGTGAACTTTGGCCCGCAGCATCCAGCGGCCCATGGGGTTTTGCGATTGATGCTGGAGATGAAAGGGGAAACGGTGGTGCGCGCCGATCCGCATGTGGGCCTGTTGCATCGCGGCACAGAAAAGTTGATTGAAACCAAAACATATCTACAAGCGTTGCCGTATTTTGACCGATTGGACTATGTTTCACCGATGTGCCAAGAGCATGCCTTTGCCCTGGCGGTGGAGCGGTTAATGGGGGTTGATGTGCCGCTGCGGGGGCAGTACTTGCGGGTGCTGTTTGCTGAAATTAGCCGGCTGTTGAATCACTTGTTGAATGTTACAACCTTTGCGTTGGATGTGGGGGCGATGACGCCATTCCTGTGGGCGTTTGAAAAGCGTGAAACCATGATGGAGTTTTACGAACGAGCCTCGGGATCACGGATGCATGCTGCCTATTTTCGCCCAGGCGGGGTGGCGATGGATGTACCGCAGCAACTATTGGATGATATTGGCGACTTTGCCCAGGATTTTCCAAAGCTGATTGAAGATATGATGACGGTTCTGACCGATAACCGAATCTTTAAACAACGCACTGTTGATATTGGGGTGGTGAGTCCAGAAGAGGCGTTGGCGTGGAGTTTCTCGGGGCCGATGCTGCGGGGATCAGGGCTGGCTTGGGACTTGCGCAAAGAAGAGCCTTATGATGTGTATGATCAAATGGACTTTGATGTGCCAGTGGGTAGCAAGGGTGATTGTTATGACCGCTATTTGGTGCGGATGATGGAGATGCTGGAGAGCTTGAAGATTATTAATCAGTGCCTGCAGAAAATGCCTGAGGGACCGGTTAAAAGTTTGGACCGCAAGCTTTCGCCGCCACCACGGGCTGAATTGGATCAATCTATGGAAGCGCTGATCCACCACTTTAAATTATATACAGAAGGATATCATGTGCCGGCCGGGGAAATTTATATGCCAGTTGAAGCGCCCAAAGGTGAGTTTGGGGTGTACCTGGTTTCGGATGGCAGTAACAAACCGTACCGTTGCAAAATCCGGGCGCCCGGATTTGCGTTTATGCAGGCCATGGACTTTATGGCCAAAGGGCATATGCTGGCCGATGTAAGTGCGATTTTGGGCTCCATGGATATTGTCTTTGGTGAGGTGGATCGATGAGTTCCTATGTTGGGCAAAGCAATGGACCCTTTGAGTGGACCCCTGAAAACAAAACCAAAGCAGAAGAAATTTTAGGACGCTATCCAGAGGGCCAATCGGCCAGTGGGGTGATGCCGCTATTGGATTTAGCACAACGACAAAATCAGGGCTGGCTGTCTATAGAAGCGATTGTGTATGTGGCGGATTATTTGGGCTTGCCAGAAGTGCAGGTTTGGGAAGTGGCAACCTTTTATAGCTTGTTTAATATTAAACCGCTGGGCAAGCATGTGATTCGGGTATGTGGCACAACGCCCTGTGCACTGCAAGGGAGCAGCAAGGTTTTAAAAACTTGTGAAAAATGGTTGGGGATTGAAGCCGGGCAAACCACCCAAGATGGGATGTTTACCCTTGAGGAAGTGGAGTGTTTGGGGGCCTGTGCCAATGCGCCGCTGGCCTATATTCATGATCAATATTATGAAGACCTGACGCCTGCATCGATGACAGCAATTTTGGAAAGTTTGGCGGATGGGGATATCCCACACGCTGGATCACAGAAAAGAGAGTCTGGTGAAAAAGAGGGTGAGGTATGCTGAACCCTAAAGATCGAATCTTTACCAATTTGCATGGCCAGGAAGACTGGCGTTTAACAGCGGCGCAGAAGCGGGGCGACTGGCAGGATACATCTGGATTGTTAGCAAACGGACCAGCCTGGTTGTTGGAGCAAGTGCAGGCATCGGGGATGCGGGGACGTGGAGGGGCTGGATTTGCAACAGGGATTAAGTGGCAATTTGTGCCAGAGCAAACGGAAAAACCGGTTTATTTGATTGTGAACGCTGATGAAGGTGAGCCGGGAACCTGTAAGGACCGCGAAATTTTACGCCATGAACCGCATAAGCTGTTGGAAGGTGTGTTACTGACGGCCCGGGCGATTGGGGCCAAGGTTTGTTATATTTATTTGCGCAGCGAATATAATCAACCCCGTGAGCGACTGGAAGAGGCGATAGCTGAAGCCTATGCAGCTGGTCTGCTTGGGACGAATGCGTGTGGTAGTGGTTGGGACTTGGAAGTGCATATCCACTTGGGTATGGGGGCTTATATTTGCGGGGAAGAAACAGCCCTGATTGAAAGTATGGAAGGCAAGAAAGGTCTGCCGCGTTTGAAGCCGCCTTTCCCAGCGGTGGAGGGATTATATGGCTGCCCAACATTGGTGAACAATGTTGAAACGTTAGCGGCGATTCCAACGATTTTACGGCGCGGGGCTGAGTGGTTTGCTGGCTTGGGACGGCCGCATAATACAGGCACGAAAATTTTTTGTGTTTCAGGGCATGTCAATAAGCCGTGCGTGGTTGAAGAAGAGATGGGCATTCCGTTGAAAGAATTAATTGAAACCCATGCAGGCGGCGTTCGTGGGGGATGGGATAATTTGCTGGCGGTGATTCCGGGTGGATCTTCTGTGGCACTGATTCCAAAAGAGATATGTGAAACCGTGCGGATGGACTTTGATAGTTTGCGGGAAGTTGAAAGTGGCCTGGGCACAGGCGGCGTGATTGTGATGGACCGGTCAACTGATATAGTGGCAGCCATTGCGCGCTTGTCTAAATTTTACATGCATGAAAGTTGTGGCCAGTGTTCACCATGCCGAGAGGGTACAGGCTGGCTTTGGCGCATCATGCAGCGTATGATTGTGGGACAAGCCAGTTTGGAAGAGATTGATTTGTTGTATCATTTAACGAAACAAGTTGAAGGGCATACCATTTGTGCGTTGGGGGATGCAGCGGCATGGCCAATTCAAGGATTGATTCGGCATTTTCGACCAGAGCTGGAGCGGCGGATTGCGGTTTATCATCAAGAAGAACGGATGCGGGCATGAATGATCAAACACAGATGATTACGCTAAGGATTAATAACCAATCCATAACAGTCCCGAAAGGGACAACGGTTTTGCAAGCCTGCCAGAAATTGGATATTGAAGTGCCGGTTTTTTGCTATCATCCCAAATTAGCGGTGGCAGGAAATTGCCGAATGTGTTTGGTGCAAATGGGAAGCAGCCCAAAACCTGTTGCTTCATGCGCCATGCCAGCATGCGAGGGAATGGAGATTCATACCAATACGCCCATGGTTAAAAATGCACGGCGCGGGGTTCTGGAATTTTTGTTGATCAACCATCCGCTGGATTGTCCGATTTGTGATCAGGGCGGCGAGTGTGATTTGCAAGATATTACGCTGGCCTATGGCGCGGGGGAAAGCCGATATACAGAACCCAAACGGATTGTTGATAATCCACCGCTGGGACCCTTGATTAAAACCATTATGAATCGCTGTATTCATTGTATGCGGTGTGTGCGGTTTGGTAATGACATTGCCGGCGTACCAGAATTGGGAAGTCTGGGCCGCGGCGAAGATACCGAAGTGATGACAGTGGTTGGGCAAACCGTGGCCTCGGAATTATCAGGCAACATGATCGATATTTGCCCAGTAGGGGCGTTAACGGCAAAGCCCTATGCGTTTGAGGGGCGGCCCTGGGAATTTAAACATACGGTTTGTATTGACGTTCATGATGCCATTGGCAGCAACTTGCGCGTGGATACCCGTGAAGGGCGAGTGATGCGGATTGTACCTGAACCCAACGAAGCGGTGAATGAAGAGTGGATTACCGATAAGGCGCGTTTTACATACGATGCTCTGCGGTTGCAACGCTTGGATCAAGCGTATGTGCGACAAAAAGAAGACGGGCTTGTGCCCAGTTCAGCAGAGAAGGCGCTTGAGCATGCGGCCGCTTTGCTACGAGATGTGGATCCAAGCAAGATAGCCATGGTCGTGGGCCCGATGGTGGATTTGGAAACGTTATCTGCTTTTAAGAAATTAGCTGCGGGATTGAAGATTGCCCAAATATGTAGTGCGCCTGAGTCGGTTTGGGTGCCTAAGAATGGACCAGGCGATTGGTGTTTAAATATGCCGCTGGCACAGATAGAGCAGGCGGATGTATGCTTGCTGGTGGGCGCGAATCCACGGTATGAGGGACCGTTGTTGAATGCGCGTTTGCGGAAAGGAATTGTGCGCAAAACGTTGCGGGTTGGTGTTCTTGGGAAGGCGATTGATTTGACCTATGATTATGATCATTTAGGTGATGATCTGGCGTTGTTGAACGGCTTGGAAAATCTGGATCATGGATTTATTCAGGCGTTGAAATCAGCAAAGCGGCCGTTGATTTTAGTGAGTGGAGCGATTGAACAAAGCCCAGAGGCTGAGGCTATTTTTCAACAAGTTCAAAGGCTTTCGGAACTGTTTTCAGGAGCTGATCCAGATTGGCAAAGCTTTCAATATTTGCCATTAACGGCTAGCCGTGTGGGCGCGTTGGATTTAGGAATGCATACGCTGGAAGGCCGTGCGCTACAGGAGAAATTAACGGCTGGTGAGATTGAGGTGTTGATCAATGTAGGCTGTGATGAATTGAATTTTGAGCAATGGCCAGCGGTGAAAAAAATTTACTATGGATCGCATGGTGAAGTGGGGGCATCGGCGGCGGATGTGATTTTCCCAACACCCGCATTTCATGAGAAAGAAGGTCATTTTGTTAATGCTGAAGGGCGCGCACAAAAAAGCTCTCAAGCTGTACCACCGTTAGGAGATGCTAAACCTGAATGGACGTGGGCAGCTGAACTTGGGCGAATACTTGGTGTGAATATATCAGCTGATTTGTCTGAAATTCAAGAGACTCTATGGTCGACTTACCCAAGTTTAAGATTGGGGCAAGCCCCGCAAAGACGGGTAAGTAAGCTTAAGGGACTGGCAGCAAAGGTGCCAGCGGGAACAAAAGTTGAGTCGCCGATTACCAATTTTTATCAAACCAACGTGATTAGTCGTTTATCACCATTGATGGCTGCGTGTACACAGAACAAGCGGGACACAATGCTGTCTGGTGCTGAGGAGCGCGTGTGATGGCTTTGGGAGATCTTATCAACATGCTGCCGGACTTTGTGGTTTTAACGATGCAAATCGTCCTGGCGCTGGTGGGGTTATTACTGGCGGTTGCGTATCTGACGTATTTTGAACGGAAAATTATTGCCGCCATGCAATTGCGGCAAGGGCCAACAGCGGTAGGCGTGTTTGGATTAATGCAGCCGCTGGCTGATGGATTGAAGTTGTTTTTTAAAGAGTCAATTTTACCTCGGCAAGCGCATAGCTTTGTTTTTTACCTGGCCCCTATTGTAACCTTTATGTTGGGGTTGATGGCTTGGGCAGTGATTCCGGTTGGGGCGGGATTGGTGTTTGCCAATATTAATGTCGGCGTATTATATCTGTTGGCGATATCATCAATGGGGGTGTACGGGATTATCATGGCAGGCTGGGCGAGTAATTCCCGTTATGCCTTTTTGGGAGGGCTACGATCGGCCGCGCAGATGATTTCGTATGAAGTATCGATGGGCTTAATCGTGATGACGGTTTTGTTGTGTGCCCAATCCATGAACTTGAGTAAAATAGTGATGGCGCAACAACGGATTTGGTATGTTGTGCCACTTTTTCCCATGTTTGTTCTGTTCCTTGTCTCTATTTTAGCGGAGACCAATCGCACCCCATTTGATCTACCCGAGGCTGAGGCAGAGCTGGTATCGGGATATAATGTTGAGTATTCTTCTATGCCGTTTGCGCTGTTTTTCTTGGGCGAATATGCCAACATGATTTTAATGAGTTCATTCACAGTCGTGTTATTTTTAGGCGGATGGCTGCCCCCGTTTGAATGGGCTATGTGGAGTTGGATACCTGGGCCGGTTTGGTTTGGGGTGAAGGTTGCAGCGATGCTGTTCTTTTTTATCTGGGTGCGTGCCACATTGCCCCGGTTTCGCTATGATCAATTGATGCGGTTGGGATGGAAAGTGTTTTTGCCAATCAGTTTGGGTTGGCTGGTTTTAACAGCGTTGGTATTATTAACCTTTAACTGGTTTGAGAGATAAATGAAGCGATTACCGATCAAGCGTTTGCTATTGATGGAAATATTGGGGGGATTGTGGATGACTCTGAAATATTTTTTTAAACGCAAAGTGACAATTAATTACCCGTATCAAAAAAGCACCATCAGCCCGCGTTTTCGCGGAGAGCATGCCTTGAGGCGATATGCCAATGGTGAAGAGCGCTGCATTGCCTGTAAGCTTTGCGAGGCGGTTTGTCCAGCCCAGGCCATTACCATTGAGGCTGAAATCAAACCAGATGGCAGCCGGCGAACAACGCGGTACGATATTGATATGATCAAGTGCATTTATTGTGGGCTGTGTCAAGAATCGTGCCCGGTGGATGCGATTGTTGAAGGACCGAATTTTGAATTTGCAACCTATACCCGTGAAGAGTTGATGTACGATAAGCAAAAACTATTGGATAATGGGGATCAATGGGAAACCGTATTGGCCGAACGGCTTGAGGCTGAGGCGCCATATCGATGAGGAAGATATAATGGGAATGATGGACTTTTTATTTTATCTGTTTTCATTGATTGTGGTACTGGCCTGCGCTGGGGTGATTAGTGCGCGTAATCAAGTTTACAGTGTGTTGCTGTTGATTTTAGCGTTTTTTAATGCAGCTGGGTTGTTGATTTTAATTGGCGCCGAATTTATGGCGATGATGTTTGTGATTGTTTACGTGGGCGCTGTGGCTGTTTTGTTTTTGTTTGTTGTGATGATGTTGGAAACATCGGAGACATCAAATGAAGCCAGTTTGAAACAGTATGTGCCAGCAGCACTCGCCGTTTTGGGATTGGTTGGCCTTGAAGTTGTGTTGTATTTTTTTGCCGGTCCAAACGATTTTCAAACAATTCAGTTACCTACTCATCCTGAAAAGTTATCAAATGTCCAATCGATTGCAACTGTGTTGTACAGCGATTATTTTTATATTTTTCAATTGGTGGGGTTGGTGCTGCTGTTGGCGATGGTTGCGGCAATAACACTAACCCAACAACATTGTAAAGAGGTGCGGCGGCAAAATGTGACCGCGCAAGTTGCATGCCGGGCTGAAGATCGTGTGCGATTGGTGAAAGTGAAACCCAAATCGGAGCGCAAGTCATGAGCATTACTCTGTGGCATTTTATTGGTTTGTGCGTTTTGGTTTTTTCCATTGGTGTGGTGGGATTGTTTTTAAATCGGCGCAACTTGATTATGATCCTGTTATCACTGGAAGTGATGCTCTTGGGCGTTTCAATTTTGCTTGTGGCAGCGGCGCGGTATCAAGGGCAGGTAGCAGGGGAGATTTTTGCCTTGGTGGTGTTGGCAGTGGCTGCGGCTGAGGCTGCTTTGGGGCTGGCTTTATTGATGTTGATCTATCGGAAATTTAACAAGATAGCTGCGACAAAATTACAGGAGATGCGTGGATGAGGGAGCTGAAATAATGATCCAAGCATTAGCATTTCTGGCACTGTTCTTGCCGCTGTTAAGCGCGATTGGCTTAGCTGTTGGGGGCAAGCATTTATCAAGGCGGGCTGTTTATGGCATTGCAACGGGGTCTATGGCGCTAACGGGCATGGCTGCGTTACTGCTTTGGCTGAAGTTGATCCCGGATCACAAAACACTGGTGACCTTTTGGTCTTGGCTGGATGTAATACTTGGCACACCAAGTCAATGGCCAATCCTTAAATCTGACTTTGCTGTGCGGCTGGATGTCTTAACTTTGGCAATGATGATGCTGGTCGGGGTGATTTCAACCCTGGTGCATGGCTATGCGTATGGGTATATGCGGCGGGATCCGGGAGCGCTGCGGTTTGCGTGTTTGTTAAACTTATTTACGTTTTTTATGAATCTATTGGTGGCGGCGAATGATTTAGGCCAGATGTTTGTGGGCTGGGAAGGTGTTGGGGTGATTTCCTTTTTGCTGATTGGTTTTTGGTATGAAAAGCCAACAGCTAAAAAAGCGGCCATGAAAGCATTTTGGGTGAACCGGGTTGGGGATGCGTTCTTAATTTTGGGCGTGGTTGGGCTGTTTTGTAGTTTAGGATCTTTAAACTATAGTTCGTTTGAGGTGCTAAGTGATTTTAACATTTATAAAACATTGCCAATGCCAGACCACTATGGCGTTGAAAATTTAAGATGGTCACTTGTTTTGATCATCTTAGGGGCCATGACCAAGTCGGCGCAGATAGGATTTCATGTATGGCTTCCGGATGCGATGGAGGGACCAACCCCCGTTTCCGCACTATTACATTCGGCAACCATGGTTACAGCTGGTGCATTTCTGTTGATTCGTCTGAATCCCTTACTGCAGCATTTTCCAGAGTTGCATGCCATGATTGTGGTTGTGGGTGTGTTGACAGCGCTGTTGGCGGGGGCGATTGCGATTGCACAAACCAATTTAAAACCGGTGATTGCCTATTCTACCTGCAGCCAGCTGGGATTTATGTTTATTGCCATTGGAGTTTCGGCTTATGGTTTGGCGCTGTTTCATTTGATTACCCATGCGTTTTTTAAAAGCTTATTGTTTTTAGGCGCCGGGGTTGTGAGCGAAAAATGTGATCATGAACAAGATATCACCAAAATGGGTGGGCTTTGGAGACGGTTACCTATTACACATATTCTTATGTTATTAGGTGTATTAGCTTTGGTGGGAGCGCCGCTGTTTTCGGGAGCAATCTCTAAGGATTTGATTTTAGAAGCTGCTTGGGCTTATCCAGGGCACGCATGGATGGGCTGGTTTGCTTATGGCGGTGGGCTTATAGCTGTGGCTTTGACGGGTATTTACGCGTGGCGATTAATGATTTTGGTGTTTTATGGCGGCGGTGAAAGACCTGATAAAGGACCTTCTGAGCCTGACCTGTGGGCCATGTGGGTGCCGATGGTGCCGTTGGCAGTTGGGGCGCTGGCTTTGGGGAGTATTTTAAAGCCCTGGTTTGTCGGTTCGGGAGAGATGTGGCTATGGGAAATTAATTTTGGTGATTTGTCTGAACGGCTTGCAAGAGCCCACCAAGTGCCCTGTGTGACCTGGGCGATTATGGCGATGGTGGGATGTACGACAGTGGTTACTTTTGTAATGTTTGGTTGGCTACGACTGAATGAGGCTTGGCTTAGAACAAAGCTTGGGCGATTTTTACATAACCAAGCCTTTTTTAATGAGATGTACCAACGGCTATTTGTTTGGCCTTTGTCCGAGGTGTCTGGTGTGTGTGGCGCTGCGGATGACACTGTGATTGATCAGGGTGGCCCTGGTATGGTGGTGCGGTTTGTTAAACGTTTGAATAAATGTGTGTGCTGGCTGCAATCTGGCTACGTTTATCGCTATGCCTTATTCATGGTTCTTGGAGGACTGGTGATGGTGACAGCTTCCTTGTTCTGGATTGGAGTGAAATAATGGCATTTATCCCGTTTCTTTTAATTTTGATCCCTTTATTTGGTGGTATTGCTGTACTGGTTTGGCCAAGTGACAATACGGACAAAGTAAAGAAAATTTCTTTAGGTCTGGCTTTGGCAACACTGGCTGTTGCGGTTTCAATGATGGGGCTCTTTGATTATAGCAAAAGTCATTTCATGCAGATGCAGTGGGAACCATTCATGCTGCCTATGTTGGGCGTGGATGGATTATCCCTGTTTTTTGTATTGTTAACAGCTGTGTTGGTGCCTCTTGGAATGTTGGCCAGCTGGTCGGGGATTGAGAAATCGATCAACCGTTATTATGGGTTATTTCTGATACTGGAATCATTCATCATTGGTTCCTTTTTGGCAGACAATTTGCTGGCTTTTTATATTTTCTTTGAAGCAGTGCTGGTGCCGATGTTTTTTCTCATTGGTATCTGGGGCGGTAAAGAGCGGGTTGCTGCAGCCTTTAAGTTCTTTTTGTATACCATGGCTGGGTCTGTGCTGCTGATGGTTGGGATGGTGTTTCTTTATTATTTGATCATAACCAAACAAAGTCTTTCGGAGGGTTATCAACATGTTTTATTTTGGTGTTTCTTGCTGGCGTTTGCAGTGAAAGTGCCCATGTGGCCTGTTCATACTTGGCTTCCAGCTGCACATGTGCAAGCGCCGACCGGGGTATCAATGATTTTGGCCGGTGTATTGTTGAAGATGGGTGGGTATGGATTTATCCGCTTTATGCTGCCGATTGCACCCATTGCTTGTTATGAATGGCGCTGGCTGTTGATGGGGCTAAGTGCTGTAGCTATCGTTTATGGATCGTTGGTGGCGCTGGCCCAAGTCAATATGAAACGGTTGGTGGCCTCTTCCTCTATTGCGCATATGGGGGTGGTGACGTTGGGGATATTTTCTACGACATTGATTGGGTTGACGGGTGCAGTCTTTCACATGATTAGCCATGGGGTGGTTTCAGCTGGGCTGTTTTTTGTGGTGGGCATTTTATATCAACGCACCAAAAGTTTAGATATTGCTGACTATGGTGGTGTTGCTAAAGCCATGCCATTACTGGCCATAGGGTTTTTAATTTTAACTTGCGCTGGCATGGGTGTGCCGGGCACCAGTGGGTTTGTTGGGGAATTAATGGTGATGATTGGAACGTATAAAGTTCATCCTATATGGGCGGCAACAATTGCTGTTGGATTGGTATTAGGGGCGGTCTATGGTTTGCGGCTTTATGGCAATACAATGTTTGGGCCATTGAATAAAAACTTGCCCGCTTTACCAAAGTTGGATGGTGTGGAGAAAGTTGTTTTGGGGACATTGGTTGGTTTAACGCTATTGCTTGGTCTTTACCCTAATTGCGTATTGAAGGCGGTTGAAAAGAGCACACTTAAAACCCATCACTGGGTGCAATCAGTTAAAGAGGCGAGAAGCGAATGAGTATCTTATCTTTTTACTTGATTGAAATTATTTTGGCCGTGACGGCGCTAACATCTGTGGTCTTGATTGCCTTTCGTAAACCGTTGCCATTTGTAAGATGGTTTTTTCCTGTGTTGGCTTTAATAACGATTGCTTTATTTTTTCTGAAAGGCTCTTCACTTTGGATTTATGATGATTTCGTTAGTAAAACCTTTTTCAAATATATGTGTATATTTATAATCTTGAGCACTTCTGCAATTGCAGTGTGCACACGCCAATGCCGTGAGAATCCTGAGTCATTTGTCTTTATCGTTTTATCTGTATTAGGATTGGTGACAATGGTCTCAGCGAAACACTTTTTAACCTTATATGTTGGCATAGAATTGGCAACATTTCCAGTATTGGCCTGGATTGCGTTGAGACGTGAAAATGAACTGGCCCTTGAGGGGGCATTAAAGCTCTTTGTGCTTTCAGCTGTGGCGTCTGGAATTTTCTTGTTTGGTGTGGCACTACATTACTGCCAAATGGGTTCATTAGATTATTTTGTTTTTCTAAATCTACATGAGGCGAATTTTATACCACCAATGAGATCCTCTCTAAATGATGTTCCTTTAATTTCAAGAGTTGGCTTTTCATTCATATTGATAAGCCTGCTCTTTAAAGTGGGGCTTGTACCGTTTCATTTTTGGCTGCCTGATGTTTACCAAGGAAGTACGATGCGACAAGTGGCGTTTATGAGCACTGCCATGAAGATCGCAGCCTTTGCTGTTTTAGCAAATATTTTTCGTGAGTTTCAGATGATTAATATTACGACGTTAGCCCTTCTATCCATTGTGTTTGGATTTGTGGGTGCTCTTTATCAAAGTAATATTAAGCGGTTATTGGCTTATAGTGGGATTGGACATGCTGGGTTTATTGTTTTAGGCATTGATGCTAATTTTTTTGCTTTTGGATATTTGATTGGATATGTTTTCTCCTTAATGGTTTTTTGGTGGATACTGATTTCGTTGCAGCGTGAAAGCGGCGATGAAATTGAATTGTGCTGTGACTTAAAAGGACTTGGAAAGCGGCATCCTTACACAGCTGCTTTTTTGACATTGGCTTTGCTTTCGATGATGGGAATACCGCCGCTACCTATATTTTGGGGGAAATTGATTGTTGTGAGCTTGCTTATTAGCAAACAAATGATTTGGCTTGCGGTGCTGTGTATGCTGATGTCGGTGGTTGCTGCGTATTATACTTTGCGATTAATTTATTACATGTACTTTTGCGAAGCTGAAAAATCCTTGCAGCAAGAAGATGACTCAACTAAAATTAGAATTTGTGATTGATAATAAACTTAAAAACAGGGAATTCATATGAACACTAAAATAATCGTATTGGGCATTTTAACCTTATCGGTTTTATTTAACCCTTTGGCGGGCAAAGGTAGATCAGCCGCTGAGCAGAGGCGTGCTGAACTGCGTGCCAGTGCTGAGCCATATACTGGCAGCAGAAATTTTAGGCCAGTCAGAGACGGCTCACTCGATTCTTCTGAATATTCAAGTGCACGGGGAACACATTCATTTATGCCGGATGAACAAGTAGCCGGTATTTTAATGTCGTTGGATTCTGTGAAATCCACTGAAAGAAAAATACGGGCTGCCAAAAGAAATTTGGATGCTATGGAAAGCAACACAGATCGCTTTGAAATTTTAAAAAGGCATATTGATCACTTCATTAACATTGACCTGAAAAGCTCTTTTGAAAAACGTAAAATGAATTCTGCCAAGTATCGCGCTGCTTCTGAAGAAGGTAAACTTGGTTATCTTTATGAGGAAAATCAATTAATGCAGGTTAATGCTATGATCTCAAATCAAGTTATCAGATGGCTTCGAGAAATGAAGGGTTTAGTCAAAGATAAACAAATAAAGCTTAGTAAGGAATGGATGCGTCTTATGAAAGACAGTCTTGATTCGTATTCAATAAGTGCGCATTCCGTATAGGATTAAGATACTTTTCTGAGTGTGAAAAATCCTTGCAGCAAGAAGATGACTCAACTAAGGTTATAGCTAATACTTTATACTAAAACAAACTATCAGGGAGTTTAAATGAATACTAAAACAATTGCCTTGGGCATTTTAACTTTGTCAGCCTTATTTAATCCTTTGGCAGGTAAAGATAGATCAGCTGCTGAGAAGAGGCGCGCTGAGCGGCGGGCAAGTGCTGCGCCATTTAAAGCTAAAGAAGTTCAAACTGCTATGATGCCTGAAAAACCGTTTAGGCCAGTTTCGCCTGATGGCCTTTCTGGTTATTACGCAGATAGTGAGCCAGGATCCCCTTTTAGGCAGATTCAGTCTGGTTCTCCTGCTCCTTCTGAACATACGGATAGTGGCCGTGCAACTGCATCTCCACAAGCAAGTGAATCTGAAGAAGATGTTCTCCCTGAAAGCATGCGAGTAAAAATGAACAATTATAAAGCTATGTTACAAGAGGTTCAGGATAAGAGCCCCCGCTTAGATCTTTTACAAGCTGCTGTTAATACTTTTATGAAAGATCTTCAAGAGACTTTCAATGAGCGCAGAGAAATTGTTAAAGAACGTTCTAAAACCAGTAGCGCATCTCTAAAGAAAAAATATACACAACAAATGCTAAAATTAGAAAATGTTAATTTGATTCTGTCAGAGCAGATTCTTGCCTGGATTGATGAAGTCGGAAAAATGATCAAAAATAATCTTAAAACAAAAAAACAAATTTCCCCTTGGATGGCTATATCTAGGGGAAGTTTAACTGAGTACTCGGTATCATTGCCACCTCGTAGATAACCTAGAGTATTTCTAATAACTTGCCCTTGAAAGTTGCTTGCCCACTTGAGAGTGTATATAGAATACGGTTTTTAGTAGGCTTATTTTTACCATTCTGATAAATTCCACAATATGGTTATTAAGTCTTTATCCAAAACCCCTGCGCCGCTTTTTCAATTTGATGCTGTACAATCAACCATGGATGAAGCTGTACAGGTTTGGCTTAAGAAAAAAGATGAATTGTTAGCGCAGGCATGTGGATCCCTTTTAGCTATAATTCAAGCCAATGAACAAGTGGCTGGACGTGGACGGCGCGGACGAACCTGGCTCTCTCCAACGGGTGGATTGTACGTGAGTTATTTGGTGCGTGTGCCAGCCAACCATGATCCGAAAAGTCATCAATTATCGCTACTAACAGCTGTGGCCCTGGGTAAAGCATTGTCTGAAATTGGTGTGCCCTACACTTTAAAGTGGCCCAATGATGTATTAATTAACACACAAAAAATTGCCGGCATTCTGATTGAGCATGTCGAGCCCGGGGTTTATTGCATTGGCGTTGGTGTTAATATAGCCAATACAGATGGGCTGGTTGATTTAGGATACCCTGTGTCTGTGATGGAGATGGGGGCAAAGCTGACGCATTTTCTTGAGCAACAATTGGCACAATGGCTGCAAGAAGGCTTTGAAAAAATACGACAATTCTGGCTTGAACATTCATGGACGAAAAAAGTGTCCGTTAAAGTGATTTCAGGCGACAACGTGCATTATGGCTGTTATGACGGTATTAATGCGGAGGGCTTTTTGCTGTGTACACTGGCAAATGGCAAACAAAAAACATTCTCAGCGGCAGATGTGTCGCTTCAACAAACCAATCAAAAAAAACATATGTTAAATGAGGACTTTAATGACGAAAAAAAATAAAAAAGGATTATATTTCCTTCCTCTGGGCGGGGCTGCTGAAATTGGTATGAATTTAAATCTGTATGCCTATGATGATCAATGGCTGATGGTAGATCTGGGCGTAAGCTTTGATGATGCTATGGGTGTGGAAGTTGTGTTGCCGGACCCGCAGTTCATTACCAAGCAAAAAGAAAAATTGGTTGGTTTGTTGTTAACACATGCCCATGAAGACCATATTGGTGCAATTCCTTACTTGTGGCCACAACTGCAGTGCCCCCTTTATGCAACACCTTTTACAGCACATTTGATTCATGAAAAACTGCGGGATGCGGGCTTGGCTGGTGAGGTTGAAGTAAATGTGATTGATTTAGACGGGCATCAAAACATTGGACCGTTTGATGTGCAAATGGTGCGCTTGACGCATTCAATTCCAGAACCCAACGGTGTATTGATCAAAACCCCAGCTGGTAATATTTTTCACACCGGCGATTGGAAAATTGATCCAGATCCATTGCTGGGGGAGCCAACCGATGTATCAGCTTTGCAAAAGATTGGGGATGATGGTGTGTTGGCGATGGTGTGTGATTCAACCAACGTGTTTAATCACAAGGAATCTGGTTCGGAAAAACAAGTTCTTGAAGGGTTAAGAGAAGCCATTGCCAAATACCCAGAGTCGCAAATTTATGTTGGGTGTTTCGCTTCTAACGTCGCGCGGATGCAAAGCATTGCACGGGCAGCTTTAGAGAATGGGCGGCAAGTGGTTGCTGCAGGGCGTTCGGTGAACCGCATGGAAATGGCCGCTCGGCGCTGTGGTTATTTGAAAGATATCCCTGAATTTTTAACGCCAAAAGCTGCACGAAAAATTCCCAACGCTCAAAAGCTGGTGATTTGCACGGGTAGCCAAGGGGAAGGGCGCGCCGCCTTGAAACGAATCGCTAATGGGACTTTTCAAGATCTGAGTTTGACTGAAGGTGATGTGGTGATTTTTTCATCACGGGTGATTCCCGGCAATGAAAAAAAAATCGGTGCTTTGAAAAATATGCTGATTCGTCAAGGGTGTCATGTGATTACGCAGCACCATCATGATATTCACGTATCAGGCCATCCAAGTCAGGAAGAGCTGATCCAAATGTATGAATGGGTGCGGCCCAAAATTGCCATCCCCGTGCATGGTGAATTGCGGCATTTGGTGGAACATGGCCGACTGGCGAAAAAATGCGGCGTACCAGAGGTTGTGATTTGTGAAAACGGGAGCTTGATTCGCTTATTTCCTGACCCTGTGGAAGTGGTGCAAGATGTACATAGCGGACGGTTATTTTTAGATGGCGATCAATTGATATCGCCTGATCATCAAGCCATTCACGAACGGCGGCGTTTATCGGAAAATGGCTTGGTGATTTTGACAGTGGTGCAAGAAGAAATCGGCACGCTTTCTTTACCCATACAGGTTCAATTTCGTGGTTTAGCGACGGATCAAGATTGCGCTGACCGGGTGTTTGAAGCAGTGATGGATACCTATACGCAATTAGCAGACCAAGGTGTAGGGGAGAATAAGCTTCGTGAACGGCTGCAAAAATCTGCCCAACATACCTTGAAACAATTGATTGGTAAGCGCCCCGAGGTGGTTGTGTCTTTGGTTCAGGGATAAAGTGAAGTTGAGGCGCTGATCTTTTTTAAGGAATTAAATGTGTCATAAGAGACATTTATGAATTGACAGGCCATTATATTTTTTATTTAGTTAATAAAAAATAAATAGGTGCTTTGTGAAATACACTTTAACTGGTTTTTTTTTGTTCTTAACCGTTTTTGTACAGGCTGTTATTCCTGGGGCGCAAGATATGGCAGATGATGGTGAGGGAACTGCAGGGAGACAAGGTGCGGTCAATTTTCCCCAGTGCGTTGAAGGTCCTGGGGTTCAACCTCATGTTCCTTACCGTACCCCCCAGGAGCAAGAATTGATTAGACGTGCTTTGTATTTTATAGGGGGCTGTACCAGATAACTAGATTAAATATTGGCGAACCCATTGTCTGATCTGGGTTAGCTGGGTTTTAGGGTTTGGTGTATTAAACCGCCATTCACAC
>MDTA01006958.1_pt1 | contig 17644 bp, 12 predicted proteins | sample 811151 | NCBI WGS metagenome assembly MDTA01 (sample SAMN05326648, study PRJNA326480) | marine metagenome | isolation source: seawater | place: Indian Ocean: South | collected 2010
CCGACGCGCGCGCGGGGAGAGATCAGTCCGGAGATGCGAAAGAAACTCCTCGGCGAGTCCGTGGGATTGGGTGGACTTCCGGAGAAGCCGATGCCGTCGAATATTTTCTTGAACATCATACTCGGCGTGTTCGCGATCGTGGTCGTGGCGTACGCCGGGGGGATTCGGCCGTGAGCGCGCGCTCGGCGGCGTACGCGTCGAAGTATACGCGCGAGCGGTCCGTTGTAAACGATGCGAATGCGCGCGCCGCGCGGTGATTCCGGTTCTAACGCGCGCGATTTTCACTCCCGTCGACTCGTCGCGTCTCGTCCTCGGTGAGCGAACGCGTGAATGAATGAATGAATGAATGAATGCGTTCGCGTTCGCGTTCGCAACACCAAAAGCCTCAGACGGTGCCTCGTCATGGACGAACGCGCGCCGCTCGTGCGCGAGGACGCGTTCGAACGCGCGCGCGCGATCGACGTCGACGCGTCCGAGCGTCCGCGTCCGAGCGACGCGCGTTCGTGTCGCGCGCGACGCGCGCGCGCCGTCGCGATCGGCTGCGCGAGCGCGCTGTCGTGTCTTCTCGCCCTCGCCCTCGCGTCCGCGCCTCGCGACGCGCCCGCGCACGCGCGGGGTGACGTCGCGATCGTGCTCGCGCGCGCGGGACGTGCGCTCGCGCGCGCGCCGGCGTCGGCGCTCGCCGCGGCGACGGGGAAGGATTTTCGACCGAGGCTCGACTTGGCGGACGTCGACGTCGCCGCCGTCGTGCGCGAGGGGAATTTACTCAGTGAGCGCGAGTTCGACGACGATGCGGAGGGTGGCGGTGCGAATTTAGGCGTGCGGGCGAACGCGTCGTGCGCGGTGCGATTTAGGGACGCCAACATGCGGTTGTGTCGGTGTCGCCCGGACGACGGGCGGTTGAACGCGGGCGACTCGGTGGGACCGCGCGTGGCGATGGCGACGGTGCAGCATTACTTTCAAGGGTGCGTCGCGGACGCGCTTCCCGTGGAGGCGACGACGTGTTTCGGGGCGGAGCCGCACGTGTGTTTGCTCACGGTGGGGAGCGTGTTGGAGAAGGCGAAGAAGGGCGACCACGTGTGGGGCACGGGCGCGTGGCATCGACGGTCGATGATGGACGCGTGGAAGCACGCGGGGGCGATCATTCACGGCGTTCGAGGACCGAACACGCAGTCGTCGTTGCGTGGGACGTATAGAAATAGCGACGGGAGCGGAAGCGTGAACGCGTACCCGATAGGAGATCCAGGATTTTTGGTTTCGTTTACAAATCCAGAGTTGGGCCGAGGCGTCTCGCGACGAGGACGGTGTTTCGTGCGTCATCACTACGACGTCGTCACCGTGATCCCGCCGGGGGTGGTGAACATCGAGACGCATCAACCCTGGGAGACGTTCGTGCGTCAGATCGCGAGTTGCGAGCGCGTGTTCAGTTCGTCTTTACACGGGTTGATTTTCGCCGAATCCTTCGGCGTCCCCGCGCGATGGTACCAACCGTCCGAGGGCATCGTACCTCGCGCCGAGGGGCACTGGAAATACTTGGACTGGATCGGCGTCACCCCGAGGGCGAAGAAATGGCACGTCCCGGCGAGCAACATCACGGAGATTTTCGACGACGACGCGTATCCTCCCACGTTTTCGCTCGGAGAAAAGCGTCGGCTCGCGCGGCGACTCGCGGCGAGATTTCCATACCATCTCTTCGAGACGTACGACGTCCCCTCACCATCGACGTGAACGCATCGATATACACATTTGTAATCCATCGCGCCCAACGCGGCGCGTCGTCATCGCGCGGCGTCGTCCATCCATTCGACGTCCCTCGTCGCCGTCCCGGAGGTCGCCTCAGCGCGCGACGCGCCGCGCCATGTCGAGAAACCCACCGCGCGCGACGCGCGGCGAGGGCGCGTCCACGTCGAGTCCAAAGGTGCGAGCGCGACTTGGACTTCCTCCGCGCCGCGCGTTCGCGACACCGACGCGTCGAGCGACGAAAAACTGACGAGACGTTGCGAATGCGATTCTTCACCCACAGGTCGTTCCGTCGCGCACCGCGCGCGTGGACATCGACGACGCGCCGACGTTTCGACCGACCGCGGCCGAGTTCGCGGATCCCATCGTGTACCTGACGTCCATCGAGCCCACGGCGAGGAAATCGGGGATCTGTAAGATCGTCCCGCCGGAGGGGGCGACGCCGCGATGGAACGCCGACGCGTGGCGAGACGACGACGCGAGGTTTGAGACGAAATTGCAGCTCGTGCACAAGCTCAGCGAGGGACGGTTGTTTCAGTTCGGGAAAGAGTACACCAAGGGGGAGTACGAGGCGATGGCGACGGCGTACGAGGAAGAGTGGGCGCGGAGGCATCCGAAGGTTGACGCGAAGGATCCGGCGGCGTTGGAACGCGCGTTTTGGGACGTGGTGGAGACGCGAGGGGAGAGGGCGTCGGTGGAGTACGGGAACGATTTGGACACCAAGGTACACGGGACCGGATTCGGGGCGGACGAGGACGGGGGGAAACATCCGTGGGACTTTGAACACATATTCTCGCATCCGCTTAATTTATTGCGAGTGGTGGAGCACGACATTCCGGGGCTCACCAAGCCGTGGTTGTACCTCGGCATGCTCTTCGCCACGTTTTGTTGGCACGTGGAGGATCACTTTTTGTGCTCGGTTAACTATTTACACAGAGGCGCGGCGAAGACGTGGTACGGGGTGCCTGGAAGCGACGCCGAGGCGTTTGAGAATTGCGCTCGCGCGACGGTGCCGCGCTTGTTCGAACAAACGCCGGATATTTTGCATCAAATCGTCACCATGGTTCCTCCGGGCGTGTTGGTCGATCACGGCGTCAAGGTGGTGCACGCGGTGCAACAACCGGGTGAATTCATCGTCACCTTTCCGAGGGCGTACCACGCGGGATTTTCGCACGGGTTCAACGTCGGCGAGGCGGTCAATTTCGGACACGTCAATTGGCTCGATTTCGGTCGACGCGCCATCGACGTCTACAGCACGGGCCTATTCAAACGAAACGCCGTCTTCGCACATCATCGCTTAGTGTCTCGCGCGGCGGAGATGTTCGTCGAGGTGTTGCGGAAAAACGCGCCGGCGGTTCGCAGTAAAGCCATCGGCGCCGTCGTCTCAACGCTCCGAAAGGAACTCGAGACAATCGTGAGCGACGAGTTGGTCGATCGCGCGTCCATGGTTCGTCGAGGCTTGAACGTCGCCAAGGTGGAACCTCCGAACGAGGACGACGACGCGTGTTGCGTTCGCTGCAAAGCGATTCCATTCCTTTCCGTAGTTCGGTGCAAGTGCCTTCCGACCGCCGTGCGATGCATCCGCCACGCCATGGACGCGTGTGATTGCGCGCCCGGAGATCGCACGCTCGAGGTTCGCGTGTCCGACGAGCACCTCGGCGACATGTCCCGCGCCCTGTTGCTCGGCCGCGACGACAAGGACGTCGCCAACGGCGAACGCGCCGAATCGAACGCGCCTTCGGATACGCCGCCCGCTAAACGCGCGAAACCGATCACGCCCGTGCGTTGACGCGCGCCGTCGCGTCGTCGCGCGTTGTATTAAAATATATCCCTTCGAGCGCGCTCGCTCGCGCTCGAGAATGAAAAAGTGAAAAAGTGCATCAGACGACGGCGCGCGTCCCGAGCGCGCCCACATGTCCAAACGCCCCCGGGACGCGCCCCCGCGCGCCGTGGACGACCCGACAGACACCCCCCTCCGTCTTCGCCGCCTTCTTCAGCGGTGGGGTCTCCACGACCTCGCCCGCGGCGTCTCCGGTCGTCTTCGCTGTCGACTCGCCCCGGTCTGTCTCACCGACGCCCACGAGCGCGCCTGCATACGTCGCGGCGTGCCCGCGCTCTGCGCCTCGCGTCCGTACGCCGAGGATGTCTTCGCCGCCGTCGACGGTCGAGACGGCGTCGAGTGGGCGACGACGTCGTCGTGGAGCGCGTTCGATGAGCGGAGAGGCAAGGTGGCCATGGCGAGCGGTTGGGGCGCGCCGGGGACACACGTGCTCTCCAATCGCGATATGACGCTCGTGCGATCGTTCGGGGAGGTGTTGACGTCGGAGAGACCGTTAAATCTGCAGATGTTCCATCGAGACGACACGGATGTGCCGGTGTTGCCGAGGAAATTGCGATGGCCCGCGGAGCGGGATTTTTTCGAGACGACGAGCGCGGCGACGCCGGGACGATTATTGGATGACGCGACGCGCGTGAGCGCGAAAGGAGCGATGACGTGGTGGCACTTGGACGATTGTGGAGAGTTCGTGTGCCAGGTGGGGCTTCCGGAGTCGGAGGCGCGCGCGAACGACGGCGATGTGTTGCTCGGGCCGACGGGGAAACCGGTGGTGAAACTCTTCTTTTTCGCCGAACGCAAGGATTACGCGTGGATCGCACAAGACGCGGAGATGAATAAAACGATGCGCAACTGCGCGTTGGAGATCTTCGACACGCCAGACCACTACTACCCGACGGCGAGTGAGATGCGAGCGCCGTCGGCGACGCCGCTCGACGCGGCGGCGCCGCGCGCGTTCGACGGCGTCGCCGCGAGCGCCCGAGACGAAGACGAAGACGATCCCTGTCCCACGCTCTGGGTCGCCGCGCTCGAGGCCGGGGGACCGCCGCTCTTATCCCCACCGAACATCATCCACTGCGTGTACACCGTTCGCGATTGCGTCATGTGCGAGGAGCGTCGATTATCGTTAGCCTTCATGGACGAAGTCGTGTACTTTCAGAGACGCGCGGCGCGATGGTGCGAGCCGCCGATTTTCTACGCCTTCGTCCGCGAAGACCTCGCGGACGCGGAAAAGGCGAAGACGAACGCCCTTCGTCCACTGGTTGCCATCATGCGCGAGCTCCGCGAGCGCGGTTCCACGGACGACGACGCGTATCGATTCGCGCGATGTCTGACGTCCGTGCGCGCGCTCGTCGAGCACGCGCCCGAGTTGTACGCGCTCGACGAATCCGGCATCGCCGAGGCGCGCGCGTTTCTGGACGACGCTCGAGAATTCCTCGACGACACCGCGAACGCGTTCGCCGAGAAAGCGCGCGCGGCGTTGGCGACGGATCCACGAAACGTGGAGGACGCGCGCGTCGCCGAGGCGATGATGCACGAGACGCTCGGCGCGCACGCGCTCGGCGACGGAAGGGTGTGCGCGGTGATTCACGAAAAGGGTCGACCGCGATGGGGACCGGTGCGAACGTCGAAATCACTCGCGGAGAGGGATCGAAAGGAGATGAAGAGCGCGATTCGCGCGGGAACGTTGGACGCGCTCTTACTCGCGTACAGACGAGACGCGTCGCCGTCCGCCGTAGCTAGCTAGGTATTCGATTCGGTGTGTATTAAAGTCATTAGCCATCGTTGAGTCGTCGATTCGAACGACGACGCGACGCAGATGAATATTTTCGGTCCACCCATTCGGTCCACCATTCGTCCACGCGGCCGTACACGTCGCGCACGAGCGCCGTCATTTCCTCGCGATGACTCGTCGGCCCGTCGTGCCCGACGCCCCGGAGAATGACGAAAAAATCCGCGTGTCGCTCCCACGACCGAACGACCCTCCGCGGCGCGGCGAAATCGCGATCACCCTCTATCAACGCGACGTACCACTCCCTGTTCGCGTCCGCGAACACGTCCACGCTCCCTCGCTCGTGCCCGTCGACGACGCAACGAAACCACGTGCGCGCGTCCAATCGTCCCAAGTGTTCAAAAAACGGTACAAACGCGCGATACGGCGACCGCAGGTACCCCGTCGCGCGACTCAACGCCCAAATCGCCATGGGCGCCGTCGCCGCGAGCTTCAACGCCGCGCCGACGACGGCCGCGCTCGCGCGCTCGCCGAGCACGCGCGTCGCCGTCCGCATCGTCGCGTTCGCGAGCCACGCGGGAAGCAATCCATCCAATATCCGCTCGGGCGTGCCCAGAAGACTTATGAACGCGCGCACGCGCCGAGGTCGAGCGCGAATCATCTCCAACGCGATCTGCGTGCCGTAGGAATACGCCACGACGTCGACGTCCCGCCGCTCGGAGGACTCGTCGACGTCCCGCCGCGCGGAGACGCCGACGAAATCATCAACCACCGCCCACGCGTCCCTCGCGAACGACCGCGCGCTCACGGTGTCGTACGAGCGAGGGTTTTCACTACAGCCGTGTCCGCGCATGTCCCACTCTAGCACCGCGCGTCCGCGCGTCAGCGCGTCGTCCGCGAACGGGGTGAGTTGAAAACACGCATTCGACAAACCGTTGACGAAAACCGTCACCCCACGCGTCGAGACGTCGACGCCGTCGTCGGGACATCGACCGAGATAACTCACGAGCGCGCCGTCGTCGGGCGAGCGCACGCGTCGCGCGCGCTCGACGATTTTCATGCGTCGCGGAGTGTCGGAAGTTTTCGTCACTTTTTCTCTTTGGGCGTTACAAGAAAAGAATGGATGGATGGATCCCACCACTCGGTGGTCGCGATGCGGTGCGGGTGCGCGCGTAATCGTACATCTACATTATACTCGTCTCGACGCGTCTCGTCGTCTCGTCGTCTCGTCGTCTCTCGTCTCGTCGTCTCTCGGCTCTCGGCTCCGAGCCGCTCACCGCGCGGCGCCTCCGCCTCCGTCGTCTCGTCTCCCGCGAACGCGCAGAGAGAGCACGTCCGAACACCGCACTCTCGCTTTCGGCGTCGTCCCTAACGCACTCGTGAGCGATTCCACGAGAAACGTCGTCTCATCGGCGTCGACGCCCGCGAAGACGCCCGTCGCCGCCGGCGTCCCGTCGCCGCGAAGCGTGATCTCCACCTCTCTTCCCACGAGTTCTCTCCACACGCGCATCGCGCGCGCGCGCAGGTACGCGCGACACGCGCGCGCGTCACCGTCGGCCTCGTCGTCGTCGCCGTCGTCGACGTCATCGCGCGCGGGAACGACCATTTCGAGTCCGGGACGAAAATGAACGAACGCGAGACGACGACGAACGACGACGAACGACGACGCGTCGAGACGAGACGAGACGACTCGAGTCGCGCGCGCGACGATGACGATGACGACGGAACCGATCGATCGATCGCGGTGTCGACGCGCGCGACGGAGTGGCGCGTGGGCGCGATCGATGTGATTCATTGAAACAGCTGACATTGACAGGTTGGCGGCGCTCGGGCGGAAAAATCTCCCCGGGCGAAAAGTCGAACTCATCGCGATGAGACCTCGGAGGTGAGCGCGCGCTTGGTGGCGAAGACGACGTCGATGACGTCCTCGACCACCTTATCCGGCGTGGACGCGCCCGAGGTGACGCCGATGACGACGTCCGAGCGCGGAAGCCAGTCGTCGGTTTGCACGAGCTCGCCGTGCGCGAGCTTGTGGGTGATGGAGTTGGTGTCGGCGTTCATGCGATCGCACGTGTCGACCCAGTAGCTGGGAATGGATTTATCCTCGCTGATCTCTTGGAGGTGGGAGGTGTTGGAGGAGTTGAAACCACCGATGACGAGCATGATGTCGGGCTCTTCGTCGACGAGTTTGTACATGGCGTCTTGACGCTCTTGGGTGGCGTCGCAGATGGTGTCCATGACGATGAAATGATCGGCGATGTTCTCCACGCCGTGCTTTTCCATCATCGTCTTTTCAAAGAGCTTACCGATGGCCTCGGTCTCGCCCTTGAGCATGGTGGTTTGATTGGCGATGCCGACGCCTTCGAGGTCGTCGTCGGGATCGAAACCTTGCGACATGGCGTTTTTAAACTTTTCCATAAACTCCGCCTTATCGCCACCGTTCAAAATGTACTCTCGCACGTACGTCGCCTCCTTCATATCCTTGACGATCAAATACCTCGTCGCGAAACTCGCCGTCGCCACCGTTTCCTCGTGACTGTACTTGCCGTGAATGATGGACGTAAACTCCTTTCGCTTGTGTTGATCGACGGCGGTCCACACCTTGCTCACCCACGGGCACGTCGTGTCCACGATGTTCGCCCCTCTGTCCGCCAAAAACTTCATCTCGTGCACGCTCGCACCGAACGCCGGAAGAATCACGACATCTCCCTCGCGCACCCCACTGAAATCCTTCCCGTCGCTCTCCGTCTCTCGTATAAATCGCACCCCCATCTCGCTCAGACGTTCGTTCACCGTCGGGTTATGAATAATTTCATTCGTGATCCACAGTTCCTTCTCCGGAAACCGTTTCCTCGCCTCGTACGCCATCTGCACCGCCCGTTCGACCCCCCAACAGAACCCATACGCGTCCGCGAGCTTAAACGTGAGACCGTCCGCCGCGTACGCGAAGCCGCCCTCGCGCATCGTCGCCACCAGCCCCGTCTTGGAATAGGAGACACCGTCGTTCGCCATCTTCGTCGCCGCCTCTTCGTCGTTGAGAAACTTTCGAGAGTACGACTCGCTTCGTCCGAGGTCTTTGCGATACTGTCGAGGATCGAACGGGAGATCGGGAAGGGCGGCGCGCGTCGTGCGCGTCGGTCGTCTCGACGATCGGATCGAGGATGCGCGACGGGAATCTCCTCGCGCGGTGGCGCGCGGTGCGGAGGAGACGCGCGGTGACGCGCGAGGAGCGGTGGACATGATGGCGCGTCGAGTCGTGAGTCGAGCGACGTGGACTCGCGAGCGCGCGCGGGGGTGTGCGGGCGCGGAAGGATGGATGTGGGTCTTATCCGTGGGGGTGGGGATGGCCTCGTGGGGGGGTGTTCTTTGAGTCGTGATTGGTGGAATTACAGATGGTGTCTCGGCGCCGTCGGCGGGACGCTCGCGACGCGCGAGGGCGGGTTTCGGGCGGGATGTCGTCGTTTCGTTCGCGTTCGCGCGAGGCATCGCGCGCGCGGGCGCCTCTCTCCTCTCTCGTCGAGAACGAGAACGAGGACGGCGTCGTCGAGAATTACGAGGACGGCGCGGACGCGGGCACCACCCGGGCGACGATCAGCGCGTCGTTTCTCGGACGTTCCCATCGCACGTCGCCGGTCTCGATGTTCCAGTAATACGGAATTTTCTCCGCCGTCGCGCTCTTGAGCTCGCGCCATCCCGGTGGGAGCTCGACGCGGTCGACGGCTTCGGCGCGAAGCGTCGCGACGCGAGACGCCTTGAGCTCTCGGGGACACTCCCACTGCACGTGCTCTCGCGCCGTCTTATCGAAGTAATACCGTTTCCCATCCCTCGTGATCGCTTGGCCCCATCGTTCCTCCGCTCGCGCCAGGCGTTCGGCGCTCGCCGCGTCCGCCGCGGCGACGTCGGCGATGGCTTTGGCTCGCCGCACGAGCGCCAAGAAATCAACGTCGCTCTCCGCCTCCTCGTTCGCCGTCGTCTCCCCCGGGGCGTCTCTCGCGTCGTCGGACATGTCGCAGACGATGCGTTCTTTCGATATCGACGCGCGACCGTCGACGAATCGCGTCGCGCGCGCGTCCGCGGCGATGGGCGTCTCGAAATGCGGCGGTGGTGCGATGTCTCGGTGATGCGATTCCGCCGACGCGCCCAACGCCACAGATACGCGCGCGTCGCGTCTTCGTCCGCGCGCGCGCGGTGAGACGCGAGCGAGATGCTTCGTGCGTTCACTCGCGCGTGCGCGCGCGCGACGGCGTCGTCTCGCGCGATGGAATCGTCGACCGACGCGTTCGGGACAACCCTCTCGCGCGCGCGCTCGAGCTCGAGCGCGGGCGCGGATGACGCCGACGCCGACTCGACGACGACGCCGGCGGCGAAGGAGGACGAGGGGGAGACGCGCGAGGGGGAGGTGCGGCGAAAGATGCGCGACGGCGCGCGAAAGATGCGAGAGGTGACGGATCCGCACGCGGGGACGCCCGGCGAGCCCTGGGGCTGGTTGTACGACTTGACGGAGAGCGGCGAGACGGCGGAGCGATGGATCAACGGTGCGAACGCGCGATTGAGCGATCGAGCGAAGACGCAGATGTATGCCATGCACGCGGAGGATCCAGAGACGTGGAACGTGGACGCGTTGGCGGTCAAGTATAGGATTCGAAAACAACGCGTCGGCGCGATCCTCGCGTTGAAGGCGTCCGAGGCGGAGCACGTCAGGGAGAATAAACAACTGTATCACGAGTGCGAAGCCGCGGTAGAGAGCGCGGCGGGGACGGTGGACGTAGGTACGGGCGAGAGACACATCGCGGATGTGCCGACGATGCCGATGTTTCGCGTGGTGAACGCCTTTGAGCAGGGACGGGACGCCAAGCCCAAACGCTTCGTCGAGGCGAGCGAGCTCGCGAGAAAGCAAGAGCGATTGCTCGTGCGAGAGTTTTTCGAGAGGTTAGAGTACAACACGGGCGTGCGAGGGAAAGGACTGAGACGCGAGAACAGACGGACACACGCGCCGCCTCGACCCGAGGGTGGGTACGCGCTGCACGTCACGCCTCTGGGAACGACGACGGAGGATCCGTACATCGCGTACAGGGATGGAACGCGGCGGCCGCTAAACGAGGACGAGAGCGAGCATGCGAGGCAAAAGACACCCAAGCGTCGTCGTCGCATAATCTAATCCAGTGAGTACATGTGTTAGTGTTACTGTAGTTTTCCTTCTTCCTAATTCAGAGCATGAATTCGCGCGGAAACGGCGAGTGCAGAAACGTGTGCAGCGTCTTCGCCTGTCGCGCGTCCTCGAGCACGTCCGCGATCTCCTCCTCGGTCAACCCGCACAGCTTTTCAATGCTCTCTACTTTACGCATCACTTTGCGATAGTTTCGATCGGTGATTCCCGGAAGTCGACGAAGCAAATCGACGGCGGCGTCGTTGACGTCGTCCTCGACGAGCTTGTGAATCGAACCGTCCGCCTCGGGAACGCCGACGCGCTGCGCGTCCTCGAGCACGGGCTCGGGCTCGACCTGTTTCAACATGGCGAAAATTTCCGCCGTCATGTGCATCGATCGACTCCAGAGCAAACGAAGCTTTGGAAATCTCGTCACGAGCATGACCAACTTGGTGATGAGATGATTTTGACCGACAAACTTTGGCAAATCCGCCTCGGCGTGTAACGCAAACGCCTTGGTGCCGTCGAACTCGATCAGCAGCACGGGCGTTTTGTAATGCTTACACATCGATTCCACCTGCGTCGCGAGTCGACCGGACGCGAACGATTGAATCAAATCCGGAATGGCTTTGCGCTCGACGCACACGCTCGGCGTGAGAATGTAATCGCCGACTTCGAGCGTCGTCGGGCGCACCTTGAACCCAGCCGAGTGCAACACGCACGGCAGCGCGGACATGAACTCACGCATATCGACGATGATCTCCAAGCTCGTTCGAATCGTCAGCGACCCACCGCCCTTGCGCGTGCTCGCCTCTCGAGACTCTTCTATGCGTTGTCGCGAAATCGAATTCGGCAGCGAGAGCGGAAGCGGATTTTGCGAATCGCTTCGCCCCTCCTGTTCCGCGGGCACCGCCATGTGTTGTTTCGTTCGAATCAAGTTTTCGAAAGCCGCGCTCTCGCGTTTGATGCTGCTCAGGTACTTTTGTTCCTCGAGAGACGTGTCGTAGACTAGAAAGTACACGCGCACGCGCCTCTCCGGATGTTGCGATTGATACACCTCGAGTTCTCGAATAAAGGACGCGTCCGGATCGTACATGACGACGAAGGACGGTCTGATTCGATTGAGTAGGTTTAATCTGCGCTCATGGGCGTAGATATAAATGTTATCGGTGTCTCGCTTCGCCGTCGCCCGTTGGCGCGTCTCGCCGACTTCGATGACGTCGTCGTCGTCTGCGAGCGGTTTTTCATCCTCCGCCGCTTCAATCTTCGCCTCCGACGCTTTCGCCGTCGTCGTCGACGCGCTCGGCTTTTTCCTGACCAACGTTCTCTTCGCTGCGGCCGCCGCCTCGGCCAGAAGTTTCCCTTCGTCCGTCTTCCCATCGCTCGTCGACGCCTCCGTCTCGCCGTCGACGTCGCGCCCCTCCATGCGCGCCTGAATGCGCTCCAACCGAGACATCGGGCGCGGCGCCTTGGGTGCTTCCCCGCGACCGCGTCCGCCGTGTCTCCCGCCGTATCGGCCACCGTACCGTCCACCGCGCCCGCCCGCATGTCGCTTCGCCACCCTACTCGCGACGTTTTGACCGCCGCGATTGCAGAGATAATCCGTCCAATGCGCGCGCATCAACGCGTCGGCGCCGAATCGTATGCAATACCCAATCTGACGCGCGGTGTGTTCCTCTCTGCACACGATGAGCGTCGCTCCTTGTTTATACTTGATCGTTTGCGTGTCAGCGTGCTCTTGAGAGGCGTACGGTTGCGAAAACGTCAAATCGATGACGGTTTCTGAATCCGCGACGGCGAGCGCGGCGCCGCCGCGCGCGCGTTCGTCTTCAATCTCGTCGAGAATTTCTTCGACGAGCGTCCACTTGGGCATCGGTTCTAACACCGGGAGTAAGTCCGTAGTCGAGACTTGCGGTGGGAGCGCGCGCTTGCCGAGCCCTTTCGGTTGCGCGGCGGCCTTGCGTTTCAGCAAGTAGACGCGTCTTTTCGCGTGCTCAAAAATTGCGTGCGCCGCCTCTGTGAACAACCACATACTCTCGCGCGATTCGCTCGCCCTGAGCGCGTGCAGGTACTTTAAAAACGTCACCGAATCGTATCGAAGCAACGCATCCGCGAGCATGCGCAGCGTCTTCAAATCGTACACGATTTGTTTCACGTTTCTCGGCACGACGTTCCACACCTTGTCCAACTGTCTCTGTAAAATCAAATCAAAACTCTTAAACAACCCGCTCTCGAGCGTGAGGTCGCTCGTGTCGATGAACCGACTCTTCTTCAGCTCGGACATGCACGAATCCATCACGCTCACGATGGCTTCCTGAATCTTCAACACGTTTTCGCTCAGCGGCTGTCGAAGCTCGACCACCTCGGGCGGCGTCGCGTCCAAATCCTCCTTGACGCGCAGATGAAACCTCGGCCACAGGTGTATCCTCGTCAGCATCAACGCCTTCAAACACCGCTCGACGCTGTTAAATCCACGCGTGAGATCGCCCGGGCGATCACTGATCGCGCGCACGTACCCCTTTCTGTTTCCTTCCCGAAACAACCGCACGACGAAACCTTCGCCCGACGTCTCCGTCGTTCGGTGCGCCGAACACACGATCACCCCTCGCACGCGCTTCGCGTCCAACCTTCCGCTCAACAGGTCCACGCTCGCGATTCGCGTCGTGACGAATGCGACGCACCCGCGCTCGTACAGTCTTTTTCGCTTGTCCCCGCTCGTCTCCGCCGTGAGCTCGGCGGGCGGCGCCGCGCGCGGGAACAGCGCGGTGAGCCGCTCCTTGACGCTCACCTTGGCCTCTTCCGCGGCGCCGACGATGAGCGTCACGTACGGTGGGTCACCCAGCGCGCGTTGGCGCAGGTGCGCGTCGTCGACGGCGACGAGAGACGCGACGACGGCGCTCGCGCCCAATCCTTCGGCCAAGACGCACACGCCGTCGTGGGCGAGTAATTCCTTGACGATGTCGCGCTGAAAGGGTAAGAGATCCGCGGCGTCCACGACGGGGTCGCTCGTCGATGGTTCCGCGAGGACGAGCGCCATGTCGCGCGCTCGACGACGCGTCAGCGCATGGGGCGGTGTGAGAACCTCCGAGAGACGGTTGAGCCTCTTCGACGACGAGACGAGCGACGAGCTCGAACGAGCGCACGAATGTATGAATGAATGAATGAATGAATAAATGAATAAATGTGAGCGTTGCATCGTATCACGTGAGTTTAAACATGTCGAGCGTCTCGCGTAAGATTTTCTTTTTGCACGCGCGATAGATGACTCGAACGCGCTCGGCGTCGTCCCGGAACGCGCCCGATCGAAGCGCGTCCACGTCCTCTTCGAACGTCGTCGGCATCTGCGCGAGGAGTTGTTCGCACCGCGCGGCGACGTCGGCGCGAGCAAACTTCAATTCATCGCCGCACACGGGCCCGTCGACGTCGCCCGTGGCTTCCGTGCCGGCGTACATGGCGGCGAACGCGCTGAGCAGACGCGCGTCGACGCGACCGTATCCCAACACTTTCAATCTCGGTTCAGACGCGGCGAGCTTGGCGTCCGCGGATCCGTCCGCCTCGAGTGCTTTGGTCACCTCCTCGTACGCCGCGTTCGCCCCCTTCTCGCGAACGGTGCCCTCGGGACCTTCCCAGAGCTCGGGATGCGCGACGGAGTGCCACACCATGGCGTGCTCGAGGTTACTGAACAACACGCAATCGTCGTGCGGGTTATTATCCGGGGCGAACCCGTAATAAATCAGAAAGTGATCGTTACTTCGCTCGCCGTACGACATCAGCGCCTCCTCGCCCTCCGGTATGTCGCGAGTCGCCGCGAATTGAATCGTCCCGTCGTCGTCGAGTCGCGACCACGCGATGTTATCCGTCGCCTCCACCGTCATGTCCGTCAGCTCACCCGTCGTCTCGTCGCGCGTCACGCTCGTCACGATATCACCACCGTGATTCAACATGTCCGCCAGCGGTAACAGCGCCCGAAAGTATCCCGCGTTATCGTCCACGCTCGCCACGCCGTACGTTCGCGAGTGCACCACGCCCACCGCGTCCGCGAACATCTCGTAATCAAAAAAAGCATCCCCCAGCGCCTCCGGCGCCCGCTCACGAAGCGTTTCGTGCCATTTCCTACACGCCGCCTGCATCTCCTTGATCTCCGTGACGGCGGGAGGGTATTGCACCTCCGCCAACGCGTCGTCGGCGTAGTGCACCGGCGACGTCGGGACGCGCCTCGGCAGCGTCTTCACGTACGGCGCGTACACCGACGCCTCCCCCAGCTTCTTCTCCTGCAACAAACGACACGCCAAACGAACTCCCCACGGCGCCTCGCGCATGACCTCTCGCGCGCTCTCCGGATGTCCCGCCGCGTCGTCGACGATCCCCGCCGTCAGCGGCGTCGACAGCACCGCGTCCCCGCGCGTCACCTCCCTCGTCGTCTCCAGTCCCCGTCCCGCGTCCCCGCCACCGTCGAGAGACACCGTGAGCCCGCTTCCTCGCGCCCCTCGAGACGCGCTCCACGACACGAGCGCGCGCACGTCGTCGATGGCATCCGCAGCGCCGCCGTCCCCATCCACGGCGTTCATTCGCGCGCCTCGCGCTCTGACGCCCGCGCGCGCGGACGCGCGAGACGCGCGTCGACGCGGGGTCGTTCGCGCGCTCGCTCGCGGGGTCGCGCGCGCGTCGACGCGCATGCGCGTCGCGCGTCGCGCTCTGCGTTCGCCGCAGTTTTCGTCGTCATCATCATCATCATGCGACGACGCGCGCGACTCCGTCTCGTCGCGTGCGTCGCGTGCGCGGTCGGCGCGAGCGCGTTGATGACGTCGTCCTCGTCCGCGCGCGCGTCGCGAGACGCGCGCGTCGACGCGCACGCGTCGACATCTTCCTCACCTTCACCGACATCTTTCACCGCGACGTACGCGCGCGGCGTGGAATACGACGGCGCGCTCGTCGCCGACGCGGCGACGACGGGTGCACGGGAATCTCTCGAGGCGTGCGAACGCGCGTGTCGCTCAAAGCGCGGGTGTAACGTGTTCGTGTGGTCGACGCGAGGCGACGGCGCGTGTTGGTTGAAACGCGTCGACGGCGAGACGCCGAGACGGATGAACGAGGGCGAGGAAAGCGGGTGGGACAGCGGAACGATCGTCGGGAAGGATCTTCCGAGAGATGTGGGAGAGGTTTTAGCGGGTGGTGCGGAGACGCGTGAGGTCACGATGTCGATGGAGGGTTTCGGCGACGTTCGGTTGACGCTGAAACCCGAGTGGCACGAATCGAGCGCGGAGTATCTTCGCGCGTTGGCGAGCGAATCCGAGACGTCGTGCGAGGAGACGTGTGAGGTGTACAGAGTCGAGCCTGGATTTTTGGTGCAAGGGACGCTGCGGTCGTTCTCCACGGCGGCGAATGTAGAGACGAAACGCGGGCCCAAGCTCATGGAACGCGGCGACGTCGGGTGGGCGGGCGAAGGGCCGGGACCTGATTTTTTCGTCTATCTCGGGAAAGAACCCGCGCGACACTTCGGTCGAGCGCACACCGTGTTCGCCGTCGTCGCGGACGAGGCGTCGATGGAGGTTTTGGAACGCGTGGCGGCGGCGCCGAGCTCGACGCCGGGCGGTCCGGGAACGATGCGGTTCATCGATCGGCGTCCGCGCCTTCGCGTCTCCGTCGACGGCGCGTCGCGATTTGAAGACGCATCCTTCGTCTAGTACGGTGTCGTCGTTGTGAATTAATGTTTCTACTACCTAGTACAGTAGGTTCGCCGAATCGAATCGAAATCAATCCTCTACCCGTTCCCGCGCAACCGTTCAATCTCCTTATCCTTCCGATCGATCTCCGCGCGCGCCGTGTTAAACAGACACGAAATATTCCTTTCCAACGCGTCGCACCGCGCGCGCAACGCCTCGCACTCGCGCTCGAGCGCCTCTTTTTCTTCATCTTTCCGCGCCAACATCACACTCATCCGCCCCACCGCCTCGGCGCCGCTCGACGGTCGCCCCTCGCCGTCGCCGTCGACGAGATCACCGTACAGGACGTCCGCGTCCGCATCGTCGCGTCCTCGCGCGCTCGGCGCGCTCGCGGACACGCTCGACGAAGCCCCGCGCGATGGGCGCTGCATCCCCACAGTGCCGCGCTCTGACGCCCCACCGACGCGCGTCATGCCCGCCAAGGGCGGCGACGACGTCGCCAACGTCAAGCAAACGCTCCAAGCGGTCGTCATCGCGGACTCGTTCGCGAACGCGTTCAAACCGCTCACGGTGCGCGGACCCAAGGTTTTGTTGCCCATCGCGCACGCGCCGGCGCTGGAATACGTGCTCGAGTGGCTGGCATCGCAGGGAGTGGAGGAGACGTTCGTCGTCGCGTGCGCGCACGCGGACGCGATCGAGGCGTACCTTCACGCGAGCGGGTGGTCGCAGGGAAGCGCTGGCGCGGGAGGGGAGCGGGATGGATCGGATGGACGCCGCGGTCGGGACGGGGACGGGACGCGAGGCGGGATGACGACCAAGTGCATCGCGAGCTCGAATTGCATCTCCGCGGGGGAGGCGCTGCGGTTGATCGATCATAAACATGTGATTCGGAGCGATTTCGTGCTCGTGAGCGGAGACGTGGTGACGAACATGGATCTGCGAGAGGCGCTCGAGGCGCACAGGGCGAGACGCAAGCGAGAAAAATTGGCGGTGATGACGGTGTGTCTGCGCGAGGTGAGCGCGGACGTGCGCGAGGGGAGGTACGGGGACTCCAATTTGACCATCGCGATGGACGCGGAGACGAATAAGATCGTGCACTACGAGGAACACGGAAGTGGACACGCGAGGGCGCCGGCGACGATGTTGGACGCGTCTCTCTTCGGGGAGGTGACGAATATTCGCGTGCGAACGAATCTAATGGATTGTCACGTGGACATTTGCGCGCCCGAGTTTTTGATGTTGTTCACGGATAACTTTGATTATCAAAGCATTCGTCGGGATTTCATCGTGGGCACGCTGAACGAGCGAGAGTTGGGGAACACGCTGTACGGGCACGAGATTTCCACGCGCGAGTACGCCGCGCGCGTGCACTCTCTGCGATCGTACGACGCGGTGTCGAGGGACGTGTTGAATAGATGGACGTATCCGTACGTGCCGGACACGCGCGTTGTGCCGGTGCTCAACCCCGAGTCGTTCGTGCACCAGTGGGGGAATAGCTATCTCAGTCCGCAGTGCGAGGTGCGCTCGAA
>MDTA01206030.1_pt1 | contig 17644 bp, 21 predicted proteins | sample 811151 | NCBI WGS metagenome assembly MDTA01 (sample SAMN05326648, study PRJNA326480) | marine metagenome | isolation source: seawater | place: Indian Ocean: South | collected 2010
AAGAGTAAAAAGAGTAAGAGTAAAAAGAGTAAGAGTAAAAAGAGTAAGAGTAAAAAGAGTAAGAGTAAAAAGAGTAAGAGTAAGGGTCTTAGACGAGGGAGAGGTAGAAGACAAAGAGGGGGTCAAGGACCTGCCACTGCATTAAATCCTCCACCTTTAAGCCCGTCACAAGATATTTTGAATCGTTAATATTCTTTAAAAAATCCTTTTAAAATTAAAAAATGAATAAATTAATTTAAAATCTATTTTTAAAATAATTGATAAAATATGAAGAATCAATTATTTCGAATTTCACCGGACATACCAATTACTGAAAATATTTTACAGCTATTCGGTATTAAAGATATTAATGATAATCATTCATTTACGCGTGAAAACTTAATTGATTTAAAAACTGTTGAAAAAATGGATGAACTTTCAAAAGAATTATTTAAGTATTATATTCCATGCAAATCAAAAATATATTTAGTAGAGTTAAATGAAAAGAAATGTATTACAATCCTAAGACAATTTTTAAAAGTAAATAATTATACACTAATATCAAAGGAGAAATATATCAAAGGAAATAAACAGTTATTTTACCAGGTAATCCCCCAACAGATTGATATACTAACAAAGAACCGTGAATCAGAAAAAGTTGTTTTATCCTTCGATTAACTCTTTCCCTTTACAAGGTGAAAAAGATTTCCTATGCCATTTTGTGATACCATATTTTTCGATAGCTTCCATATGTTTTTTTGTTCCATATCCTTTATTATTTTGAATATCATACTTTTTTAAAATAGGGTTATCTTCAACAAGTTGCAAGATATATTTATCTCGATATGTTTTAGCTAAGATACTAGCAGCAGCTATACTTTTATATATGTTATCTCCTTTAATAATACATTCATGATCTATAAAATCATCTTGTTCTTTACTATAATAGGTTGGGAAATGATTACCATCAACAAGTATTTTATCAATCTTATTTTCTTTTGATATTTCATCCAAACATAAATGCATACCATTTAAGGAGCATTTGAGAATATTCTCTTTATCAATTGTATCATTATGAATCATTTGTATTGAATATGCTTTTGAATGTTCTATAATAGTATCATAACATTTTTGACGATGTTTTTCAGAGCATTTCTTTGAATCCTTTATTTCAATACAATTTTCGGGGTCTTCATCTAACCATGATACCCCTGCGATACAAACAGGTCCAAATAAACACCCTCTACCTGCTTCATCAAGACCTACTTCAAATACATCAATGTTTTGATATTGTTTGAGTTTCATTTTAATTATATACTGTAATATCGTTCTAAATAATTATAATAAAATATCAATAATAGTATAATTATGATATTGAATGATTTTTTATATACACGTTCACTAAATAAGAATGAACAATTTAATTATCGTAAGTCGTTTTTATCTTTAGTCCCCAAAACAACATTTAACTATGATCCAAATAATATACTTCATACGGAAGAATATCAGGAAAAAATAAAGAAAATACATATTGGTGGTAGAAGCCGTGCTGAAAGGAAATTAGAAGATGCAAATGAAGAATTAGAAGAAACGATAGAAAAATTAACCGAAGAAAAAGATAAATTAGAAGAAGAAAAAGAAACATTAGAACAAGAGAATGATGACCTTGAATGGGATAAAGATAGAGAGAATGACGATTTACAAGCGGAAAATAATACTTTGGAGGATAAAAATAAAAAGTTAACAGAAGAAAATTCTACATTAAAAGAATGTTGTGAAAAAAATAAAGAAGAAGAGGAGACAGCAGAAGAAGGTGAAATTATTATTAATGAAGAAGAACAAACAGGGGGGAGTAATGATAATGGAGTTATCGAACATGAATTTAATAATCGTAATATTCAATTTGACAATATTACGAAAGGAGGGGGTGTGTCAAAGGATAAAAATATAAAGAATGTCGTTGTATCTTTTTTCTAAATAAATTATATATATAATATGAGAACAAAAGATACCGTTTGTGCTTTTTTATTACTCTTATTAATTTATCTATTAATGAAACCATCGGTTGAAGGATTAGCTCAATCATCAGGAACAGTTAATCGTAGTCAAACAAATTTTGTATTGGGTTATCGTTAATTTTAAAAAATTTTTATGAATCAGATAATAAAATGATTAACTTAATTTACATGGCTAAACCTATTTATGGAGGTTGGGTAACTTTTACATCACATTTATGTTTAAAATATAATTGTGAATTATTTAAAATTGGGAAGAGGACTGAAAAAAATAAAAGAAATTTTGGATACGGTGTGAATTATCAAAATATGAAGGTAGATGAATTATTAGAAAAAGGAAAACATGTCATTACTGCAGTTGACAAACATTATTGGGAATACTTACACCTTTTTCCCGCGGGAACTATTCTCGTAATACATGATCCAACAGAGTTAAAAGGAAAAGAAAACAAAATTGTTGAATTAATAAATAATTTTAAAATCATTACAATTCGTAAAACTGTTCAAGAATATCTGAAGAATAAATACGATGTTGATGCAGATTTCTTACCTCATCCTTTTTATGAGTATCCAAAGACAAATGATCCATCAAATTATTATTCATTGTCAATTTCTCGTATTGATTTCGACAAACATACAGACCTTATCCTAGAAGCAAATCAAATGATAACATCTGAAGATAAACGAATCCAGATTTTTGGAGCTGAAAATAGATTATATGTTCATCATAAATTAAACGATTTAAATTTTCATAAATTCTGGCATGGAAAATTCCCCAAAACACTACCATTATCTCACGAAGGAAAAGACCTTTTGAATGATTGCCATTTTATTGTTGATATGTCTATTATTAAAGGAGATGGTGGGGGAACTCAATATACATTCTTAGAAGCGATCTACCATGATTGTGCTTTAATATTACATAAAGAATGGGTTGAACAAGGAGATTTATTTAAAAAAGGGGAAAATTGTTATGTAGTTGGATATACTAGTAATATTGGGAAAGAGATCGCGGATATTATTAATTCGCCTTTAGATTCAAATTATGAAATGATATTAAAAAACGCAAAAAAAATATTAATCGACCATACAGATGTAAATTGGTTTTAACCATAATAATATTTATTTCTATTTCTTTGACCAACTGTGATACAAATATACAGTAGTCCCAAAAAAGCTAATAAACAAAGAAGGATACAACAACAGACATTTTTAAGATTATTGTCATCCTTCCCTTGATTATATTCTTTAGGGATTGAAACAGCTACACTTTGTAAAGGTGTTGTATCATCAATGCTGTCTTGATTTCTCATTTTATTAAACTTATGGATGGTTTAGATTTATTATTCAATGAATCAAATTTTGGACTAAAAGAGTATGGATTGATAAAAAATATATATGAGTATATAATATTAATGACAAAAAAATGTCTTACATGTAAATCGACTGTTATTGATGATTTAGAATCTGATATGGAGAATGAGATTCCATTATGGTATAAAAAAGCAGGTAATTATTCACTCTTACCTAGTTTATTAAATTGCAATGATGAATATAATCCAAATAAAGAGGAATTAAAAGAAAAAACACCTTCAATAAGTGAAATCGAAGTTAAGATACCAATTCAATCGGAAAAGAATACTTGGGTATTCTATTGGGCCTCTCTACCATTGAAAGATATTGAAATTAAAAAACCTGAAGAAGCATATGGAGATGAATCTAATTCAGGATTATTAAAAACCGATAAAAGTGGTAAAACAACATTAATCTTAAATTGCCCCCAACCATATCGTGTCAATAATATTACCTATCCAAGACACGTCCATTATACAACCCTTACTGAAGATAATGTATGGAGTGATGAAATAAAAACATTAGTTGTATATTGCCATTTAGATAAAGAACAATTTACAAAAGCTTTACAATCAAAGGATCATATTATTATTAATGCTCTATCTGAAGAAGAGCATGAGAAAATGTCAATACCTGAAACATATAATTTACCAATCGAAAATATTAATCCTAGTAATCGAAATGATAAGGTTGAAGATTTTATTGAATCCCACCTTCAAAATTTTAAAACATTAACAGAATTAATTGAAAATAATAAACTTGATAAGAAAGATATCCCTATAATTACATATAGTGAAGGACCCACTTGTAATGCATCCAAAGAATTGGCGAAACATATAATGAACACAGGATATTCAAATGTGGTCGAATACCCTGGAGGGACATATGAATGGTTTAATGATGATAATAATAGTGATGATGAAGGAGATACATTCTTTAATGATAATAAATATGATCTAAATAATAAATATGAAACTATTATTATGGATGGTATAAAATACAAACATAAGTTAGATGAACTAAATTATATATTAGACGAAGATGATCAAATACTCGGTCGATTAGTCGATGATAAAATTATTTGGGATAATGAAAATGACATGGATAATGAATTCTTAAGTGATACAAGTAGCGATGATGAAAAAGAAGAAAAGGAAGAAAAGGAAGAAAAAAGTAGTGATGATGAAGAAGAAGAAAAAGAAGAAACAAGTAGTGATAATGAAGAAGATGAAAAGGAAGAAACAAGTAGTGATGATGAAGAAGAAGAAAAGGAAGAAACAAGTAGTGATAATGAAGAAGATGAAAAAGAAGAAAATGAAGAAACAAGTAGTGATGATGAAGAAGAAGAAGAAAAGGAAGAAACAAGTAGTGATGATGAAGAAGAAGAAAAGGAAGAAACAAGTAGTAATGATGAAAAAGAAGAAAAGGAAAATAAGAAAGGAGGTGGAAATACCAAATTAGAATATGATGGTATTTATATCTGTGATGGTGGACGATCAATTACAAAAAAAGAGTATAATAAATTATTTCGAGGATGGGGGTTCTCATTTTTATAAATTTGATTTTATTTTACCACTAAAAAATAACAAAAAAAAAGTAATTTTAAGAATAAAAAGAATAAAACTATGGGAGGGAAATTAAGATGTACATTTTGTAATAAAAAAATAGGAATCATTAGCTATCCTTGTAAATGTGAAGGAATATTCTGCGCTTTACATCGTTATACACATTCCCATAATTGCCCTAGTAAAGAGGAGAAAAAAAAAGAAATCAAAGAAGAAATACAAAAACAGAATCCAAAGATGAAGGCAACAAAACTAGATAAGATTAAAGATTAATTGGTTTTATAAATATTATTTAATTTTTTAAGACTATTAGTAACCCTTTTTTCATTCATATTAATTTTTTGTAATAGATATTCCATTAGTTTAGGTATATCTTTTTCAGATGTAAATACTTTAAGGTCATCTACCTTAATCTTATCATAAAAGAGTAAGAAGTTTTCTTTTGCACAATAGAAAACTTCTAAATAATTATCAGGAAATTGATATTTAGTTGATTCTATAATATCTTCAATTGATGAACATTTACTGATTAGTTTTAATGCTGTATTGTTTCCTATTTTAGGAACAGGGTCACAATAATCACAACCACAAAGAATACAAAAATCTATAAATCGACTATGATCTAAATTAAGTCCACGAATTACTTCTTCGTAATTAAATACCGATACAACATCTTTCCTTTTCAGTTCTTTTTCAACACAATTCCGAATTAATCTTGGACAACCATAAGCCATTGTATCCATATCCTCACTGAGGACATAATCAACAAAACCCATACGACATAATTCACTTGCATATGCTTCTGCTTCACCAACTTCGGGGTGAATATAAGAGATACCTAATAGATTTAATAATTCTTTTACATCCTCAACCATTTCTTTTGTAACACGGGTCGACATCTTTTCAAACTTATTTTTTTCTTCTTTATCTTCTGTTTTTTCCATGAGTTCTCTTGCTTTAAGAGACTTTTCTTTTCTTCCTTGAATACACAATTGTTTATTATCTGGTGGTTTTCCATCGAAGATGAATAATAATTCAATATCGATGGATAGATAATTAATTATCTTATAGAATAATCCTATAATATGGTTTGTAATCTTTCCTTCCTTATTATAAAAGAACCCACCTCGATTACTTAATAATTGTTGATAAATAACAAGACTTGCATCTACCGCAACTTTTTTACCTGATAATTTATATAAATTATCATTACAAATTGCTTCGGGAGAATGTTTTTTGATAGTTTGTGTCAATGATTTAATACCCATCAGTATTAGTCTGTTTATATACTAATATTAATTATTATATAATTCAAATTTTATTTTTAAATACCCATACGAAGTAAATTCTTGAGTTCAAGGTTTGAATTGATAAATTGTTCTTTCGAAAGATTCAAGAACCAATCATAGCTATTATTTTTGAATAATAGATCATATGGAAAGGATACAAGTAATAATTTACCTTTATTCTGGAAGTCAATTTCATATGTCCCCATATAGGTTGATAGACTTATTTTCCTTAACCTTGAATCATATGTTCCATCATATTCAGTACCAAAGTGAAATTGTGTTGGATTTAAAGTGATAACAAGGTGAGATAATATATCAGTCTCATCAATTGATTTAAAATTATATAAATAAGTATCTTTAACAGAGAGTAATAATAATCTTTTATATTCCTGTATAAAGGGTGTATTTTTTTGAGAACCCAATACATATGAATTCGGATAATAAAGATTATTGTCTGATTGTAAGACTTTCGACGTTGCTCCAAAAGTAACTATTTCGTATTTCTTTAACATACCTAATGCTTTATTGACATTATAGACTATTGTCCCTGGAGATATACATAATCCACCATATTCGTCCAAAATATGTGCAAAAAGAATATCAATCCTTAACTTTAAGGGAATATTTGATGTATTCTTCATTACAATTGGGAAATTCGGAAGATAATCACTAATATTAAGTGGCGTGAGGACTATTAGTTCTGGTATATTTTTTTTCATAAGACGAATACATTCTTGAAAATATTCTGGGATATTCATTTTATCATATGATAATTGTATATTTACTTCTTTATTGGGTATTTCTATGTATGTCCATGAACGATATGTTTTTAAGGGATTTATTTCTTTTAAACTTGTATATATATTTTTATAAACTTCTTTTTTTAATTCTTCAATTGTTTCAGTTTTTTTTATCTCCCCTTGTATTGTTGGGGGTTCTATTTTATTTGGCGGAAGTAATTCTTTCTTATCAATTATATAGAATAGAATAATTATTGCTATGATAACATAAATGAATGTTTCTATCATTATATATATTATAATATATTATTATTAGAAAGAATAATCACAAAGAGGACATAACCTTTTTTTTTTCGCCCATTGTTGAATACATTCTGTATGATAGATATGGGAACACGCAATAATAGATAATTCTTCATTTGTCTTCATTTCTTGTAAACAAATTACACATTCATTAAAGTTATCCTTTTGCTGATTTACAAAACTCTTTATTAAAACATCTTTTTCTTTCTCTTTTTGAACTACTTTTTGTTTATCTTTTGATTTTGAACGAAAGAAGTTCATTCTTATATAATATATATATAATGTGTTATGATTATATTAATATTATATTGAAATAATTAAATAAATGAATTTATCTATACTTACTAAAAAAGTATTAATTAATTTAAAAGAAGAGGTGACTAAAGATGATAATATAACTATGATAAAAAAAGACATTCTTAAACCATTAATTAAACATATTATTGACGAACTTTATCCATATTTTTTAAAAATGTTATTTATCATTATTATCATTCTATTATTTTTAATAATCACTATATTCTTGAATTTAAAAGTTATTTACCGAAAATAATCTAACCATAGAATTCCATTGTCCTTTTATTATCAAAATACCCCGCATGAACACCTTTCATTGCATCCTTGATATTTAAATAACTAATCGCGGGATAATAGAAATATTTAATAATTCCTTTCCTTTGCAACTTTACCATTTCACTATCAAGTGCCCGTATCTTATTTTTCTTACCAACTTCGTTTAATAGTTTATCAACAGTATCCCATGTTGGAAAATAATAACCATGACCCCCTAATATACGATATTTTGATGTATCAATTGTATTAAATTTGTTTTTTTGAAATGTTTTCCTTAATGAATCAATATTTTCATACCATTTTTTGTTTTTAAATGTATCTGGTGGATGTAATGTCCCTCCAAAGTATATAATACTATCGTTAAATCGATGAACATCTTTCATTGCTAATCTTAACCTTGAAAAGTTAATTTCTGCGTCATCTTCAATAATTAAAACACCATTCTTAGGAAAACTATTTTTTGAACGATGTATTTTTTGAACTACACCTAAATGAGAAGTTAAGATCCCTGCCGTACATTTCTTTTTTTTCTCTGCAGCATTCCACATAATCTGTAACCTTTTTTCATTTTTTTGAAATTCAGAAAGATACTTTGACTGAGGATCTATACCAAGACAAGCTGAATAACGATCGACTTTCCCTTTCATATTGTCTTCTTTATATTTTTTCCATTTCGTTTTATCTTTTTTTAGGTTAATAACATATATCTTGGGAAGACCTTTTTGATTTGAAGGGTTTGATTTTCTTAAGCTCGAACTGACTAATTTTCTAGAACCTACTCTACGTTTTATAGTTTTCCTCACTCTTTTCGTAGTTTTACGTCTTACCATATATAATTATATATAATATTATAATATAATATAATATAGTATGTCCAAAAATGAATTTAAACCAAATAAATCACCAAAAGAGGTTTTTCAGGAAGGTTCATTTGGAGGGACGTATTTTAGACCAATCTATTCATCAGTAACAAAAAGAAATTATACATCAAATAAGGTCATTAAAGAATATCCTAAATCATGGTTTAAGGATATAGATATTCAAAAAATGGTTACATCGCCTGAATATGATAAGGATATTAATAAATATAAAGTGAAATGTGGATCTTCATTGGAAATGTGGGAAGAAAATGGTTGGATTGTCGAACAAGATCCATATGGTTGGTTTCAATGGTATTGTAGGTATTTCCTTGGGAGGAGGAGTGATGACGATGAAAGACAGATCAAAAGATGGTTAGCTTTAGCTGGACCGAATGGTCGTTTTAGAAGGCGTTTAATGAATGAAATCATTAAAAAGGGGAAAAGATATAATGATTATACAGTTAGTCCTGTAATAAGACAAGTATTATTACACTGGGGATATGAGTTAACTTCAAAAGACCTTCAGGATTATAAAAGAAAACGTAAATGAAACGATTATTTTTTAAATAGCTTCTGTATTTCTTTTTTATGATCTGAAAGAAAATACTTACTGAATTTCTCACATATTTTCTTTTCAACTTTATAATAGTTACAAAGGTAGAATGCTACTTTATATTCTTTACATTGAATAAGAGAGTATATATATGATAATATATTGATATCTAAGTCATTATTTGATAATAACTTATTATTATAAGTATAAATTATAGAACGACTTAAATACTTATTATAAATCATATGATTCATTTTCACTTTATGTAAAGATAGTTTACGTAGAGGTATCACTGTTGTATTTGTGATAACATGATTTAATATATCCCAATCATACATACGTTGTAAATCCATACTTATCAAATCCCCTATACAATAGGAAATGTAGATTGAATTAATTAATTGAATTTTCTTTAGATAATTATTATTTGAACGAAAAATCCAATGAATACAGTTTTCTAACACATTTAATGAAATTGTTGTATAATCATTAATTACATAACGATAGATATCTTCTAGATTATCCAATTGATATATCCTTTTGATAAATAAAAATAATTCATCTTCTTTTTTATGAAATAAGTTAATTTTATCCGTTGAATCTTGAAAAAATTTTAAATTTATTTCAATATTATGTAAATTATTATTTGATTTTTCAACTAATTCTAAATAATTGATTGGATTCTTATATGGATAAAATACCTTTACCATATCAACAAATTGTCTTTTTGTAAATGTTAAATGAATTGGAAATGATTTTTTATAGATTAATTGAATAAGTTTATGATTAATATTATTAAAAATATAGATCGTAGGATAAGAGACTTTCTTCTTTGAAAAATCAATGATTTGTTTAAATAATGATTTGTCATTTTCTTGTATATATTTTAAATCATCATAAATAATAGCCTTCGATTTTTCTTCTTCAAACATCATTGTTATACTTTTTTTATAAAGAGATAAATCTAAAAAGGAAGACAATGATTGATTTGTCTTCGAAAAATCGATATTTACCTCTATTTTTATAAAACTTTGAATTATATAATTTGCTAATGATGTTTTACCAATACCTGCATCACCATAAATAATGATTGGTTTTTCTTTATACTTTCCATGAATCCAATCGTTAACAAATCGTTTTTTATGTAGTAATTTTAATACATACTCACTTCGGGAGTCCATAACTAGTTCTATGAATCATTTTTTAAATAATAAATTACTTAAAAAAAATGGTGAATAGAATAGAATAGAATAGAATATGGTAGCAATTGGAATTGATCTAGGAACAACATATAGTTGTGTAGGATGGTGGAAGGATAATCGTTGTGAGATTATTGCAAATGATCAGGGAAATCGAACAACACCCTCCTATGTAGCATTTACTGATAAAGAACGTATTATAGGTGATGGTGCAAAAAATCAATCTTCAATGAATCCCGAGAATACTGTCTTTGATGCAAAGAGACTAATTGGGAGAGATTACAATGATAGCACCCTACAGGGTGACTTAAAACATTTTCCATTTAAAGTTATCGGTAAAGATAATAAACCTGTGATTGAGGTTGAATACAAAGATGAACGAAAACAGTTTCATCCTGAAGAGATTTCTTCAATGATCCTAACAAAAATGAAGGAGACAGCGGAATCTTATATTGGTGAAGAAGTTAAAGATGTTGTAATTACTGTTCCTGCATATTTTAATGATTCTCAACGTCAAGCAACAAAAGATGCTGGTTCAATCTCTGGTTTAAATGTCCTCCGTATCATTAATGAACCAACGGCTGCCGCAATTGCATATGGATTAGATAATAATCCTAAAGAAAAAAATGTCCTTATTTTTGATTTAGGTGGGGGAACATTTGATGTATCTTTACTTAATATCGATGATGGTATCTTTGAGGTTAAGGCAACTGCGGGTGATACACACCTAGGGGGGGAGGACTTTGACAACATCCTCTTACAGCATTTTTTAGTTGAATTTAAAAGGAAACATAGACATGACCTAAGTGATAATAAACGTGCAAGTAGGCGTTTAAGGACAGCATGTGAAAAAGCAAAACGAACACTATCAAGCGGAAGCACAGCTTCCATTGAAATTGATTCACTCTTTGAAGGGATTGATTTCTTTTCATCCATTAGTCGCGCAAAGTTTGAAAATCTGTGTATGCCTCTATTTCAGAAATGTATTGAACCGGTCACACGTGTTCTAAAGGACTCTGGAGTGAGTAAGAATAGTATTGATGATATCGTCCTTGTTGGAGGGTCTACAAGGATTCCAAAGATACAAGAATTATTAAGTAATTTCTTTAATGGTAAAGAATTAAGTAAGAAGATTAATCCAGATGAAGCTGTAGCATATGGGGCAAGTGTTCAAGCTGCAATCCTTTCAAATTCAACATCTGGTAGTGAGAAAGCAGATGATATCCTTTTACTTGATGTTGCCCCCTTATCATTGGGAATCGAAACCGCTGGCGGTGTTATGACTAAAATAATCGAGAGAAATACAACCATTCCTACAAAGAAATCCCAAACATTTTCAACATATCAAGACAATCAACCTGGTGTTTCAATTCAAGTTTATGAAGGAGAACGGGCTTTAACAAAGGATAACAATTCATTGGGAACATTTCAATTGGATGGTATTCCACCCGCTCCTCGAGGTGTCCCTCAAATCGAAGTCTCCTTTGATATTGATGCAAATGGTATCATGAATATTGAAGCACACGATAAAGGATCTGGTAAAAAGGAACAGATTACAATTACAAATGATAAAGGGAGATTATCATCTGATGATATTGAGAGAATGGTACAAGAAGCAGAAGATTTCAAGGATGAGGATCAAAAAATCAAAGATAAGATAGAAGCAAAGAATAAGTTAGAAGCTTTCATTTTTAACCTTAAAACAATTACTGATAATGAAATGATGAAAGAAAAACTATCTGAAGATGAAAATGAAACAATTCAGAAAACAATTGAAGAAACTGACCAATGGTTCATTGAAGAACATACAAAAGAAGATTATGAAGAAAAGTATGAACAAATAAATAAGGAATTAAATCCTATCCTTATGAAGGTCCAAGAGGGTCCCAGTGAAGGGATGCCATTCGCTTCTGCCCCGACCCCTTCTGATGTACCAAAAAGTCAAGAACCTTCAATTGATGAAGTTGATTAAATTAGATTACTTGAATCATAGGTAAAGTTTCTTTTGTTCTCATATGTTGGATGAGCCATAGGAACTGGTGCATTTGATATTTTTGTTATATAATTATCATATTGATCTAACTGATCGCTTACATTTTTAACTGTATAATCAACAACCATTTTATTAAGTGTTTTGAGGTTTTGAATCATATCAGTTGAGTTTACAACCGAATTTGCATATTGTAAATAAATGGATCTCATGATTATAAAGAGTTCATTCGGTGATTGATATGAAATTCTTTTTTCTTTTTCAGTAAATATGCGATATCTTATAGTCCATTGAATAATCTGAACATTCATCTCTGAGAAAAAGAGATTACTCATTGGTGTTTCTTGAATAATACCTTTCAATGAATATCCTCTATGATTATTAAAAATAGGTGGTTCATTAGCTTCAATATATGTATTCTTTGTTGTATTAAAAATATCTCTCATAAATCCATTATTATTATTTTGACCTTGTGATTCCATAATTATATTATAATTATATATATTATTTTATAAAATTAATTTAATTTTTATATTGGATTATTTATAAATAGACTCATATGTTAAATACTCAAAATGTTCTAAAATATTTCTTAATGTTATCGATTGTATCTATCTCTACATTTTATATTCCAAACTGTTCGATAATGAATGAACATGCTATTTATATTGGACTACTGGCATCCACTACATTTGTCCTTCTAGATAGGTATATGCCCCATATCATAATTATAAATAAAAAACATCATGAATAATTAAATACTTGGTATATATTCCCACATTAGAGTTCCACATATTTTAGACCATATTTTATCTTGTTGTTGTAATTTTTCACGACTCTTCAAAAGGGGAAAATAAATTAATAAATGATCTAATTCAAGTAATTCGCAAAATTTATGGAGAACATAAGAATAGGATAAAAAGTTTTTTCTATTTTCTGGACAATGTTGCATGAATGGTGTCTGAATTTCTTTAAACATATTTCTCAATTGATCTTCATATTGCCTTGTTAAAATTGGTGCTTTTTTACCATTTATCATATTAATAATATGAGGTATATGTTCATAGTATTTATTAAATTTTAGTTTTTTAAGTATTTCACGCATATTCCTATAGGATAATTCTTGAATATTAATAAATTTATTTTTTTTAAGTTCTAATAATATACCCTTATAGACATCTTCTGGTATATCAGTTGTTTCTTTTGCTTGAAATTGTGCTAACCATTCATTAAAATGATTAATCCTCTTGTATGCAAAGTATGAAGATTCCCTCGGTGGGTCTTTATATGAAATTTTTTCAGAATTTATGATAATTGAATCTGTATAACCACACTCTTCACAAATAAGAAGACTATCAATATTTTTAAGGATTAGTCTTCCTAAACAATACGGGCAATTTTCAAGATCACAATTGAAGTTATCCTTAATCACTGTATCATCGATAATCCTCATATAATTATTAATTAGGTTATCTTCTTTTTTATTCTTTTTATTTTTATTCATAAAATCAACAACAGTTATCTCTGTATTAACTTGTGATTCTTCCTTCTTTGAGTAGTATTCGTTTAATAAAAAACCTGTATCTAGATAGTATTCTACCTCATCACCTTTATTATATTTACTCAATTCATTATTAATATCGTCAATTTCTTTTTTTAATTCTTCACTTGGATTTTCCATATATTTTTTTTCGAGGACTGCTTTTCTCTGAATATTTTTATGATAATTTTCTTTTTCTTCCATAAAATCATTTGATATCCCTTGATGAATAGCGTCAATTGTGACCCGTTTATCAGCTACTATTTTTTTGAGTGGTTTATCTTTAAAAGACATTGATTTATTAAAGATAGTTATATTATTTTCCTTTAAATGATTATTATATAATTATATATTATATAATCAAAGATGGGAAATATGTTTTCGAATACATTAGTTGAAATGGTTAACAAGTGTGATAAAGAAGGAGAAGGTAAATGTGATGGGTCCGAGAAGATTGACGGGAAAAGAATTACTATTTCTACTGTAGATTTACGGGATGTCCCATATGGTGGAACTTCTGACGTGCAGCAGTCGGTTATGTCAGGTGGAGATCATGATGAAATGAATTATATTGTTAGATTAAATAAAAATGATAACTGTGATGGACAATTAAACATACAATATAAATGTGGTGTTCCTGATGATATAGATAATTCTGCCGATAATAATGATGACTCTGCTGCTACGGATGCTGCTTCTACTGATGACACAGATGCTGCTTCTACTGATGCTACGGATGCTGCTACGGATGATGCTACGGATGCTGCTTCTACTGATGCTACGGATGCTGCTTCTACTGATGCTGCTTCTACTGATGCTACAGATGCTGCTACGGATGCTGCTACGGCTACTACATCTTCTCAAGAAGGGTTCACTAATAATATTGATGATAGATGCATTCTATTGGTATTAATTCTTTTTACTTTATGGATCTATCGTAAAAATATACTTAAAATATTAAAATAACTTAAACTATAAATAATGATTTATTCTGAATATTATCAAAATTATAAAGGACCTAACTTGACTAAAGCAATACTCAATGATGATAAAGACATTACTGATTTAATTCAAAATTATTATGGAGATAATAATGATTGGTGTGGTAAATTATGGACCTATCAAGATGTATTTGGTGATAATTGTAAGGGGGGAAAATTTTATTGTGAATTTCATTCCGAAGATAAAAGAAAACATTGGTTTTATGGATTTATCAACAATGAAAAAAATAACTTTAATATACCTTTACATATACCAATGAATCAGGATAATAATAAAAAACTATAATAATTTATTGTGTTGACCTTCATATATTTCGACTTTCTTTACACCATCTTTTATTGTTACTTTTTTCGTTTTTTTAACACCATTTTCAATAACTGTAGAAATAGATACTGATTCTGATGATACATTACCTCTACTTGTTTGAAAAATAATATCCATATTTTGAAACATAGAATTAATATTTATATTGAATTTTGGACGGAACATCATAGTATCCATTGGTTTGAGTTGAAAATCATATTTTCTCCTTTCTTCAGTATCTGATAATACTTGATAAGCTTCACTTATTTTTTTGAACATCGTATCATCACCGTTATTCTTATCAGGGTGATATCTTCTTGATAAGTTATGATAAGATTGTTTGATATCTTTTAATGTAGAATCTTCTTGAACATTCAGAGTATCATAATATGTCATTTTTATATACTCTAATAATTTTTTTAAATTACTAACAATAATAAATAAAAAGAATAATAAAAGTATTGATATATATTATAATATGAAGACCTTGAATATTCGACCCACTCGATTAGGTTTCCATTTAGTAGGGGGGAGTCTGAATGATGCAGATATAATTATTGGTATTGTATTATTTTTAATAATTATTATCATAATTGTAGTTTTAGTGAATATTTTCCGTAAAGATGGAGGAACAGGTAAGAATATAAACGATGATGTAGATTTAGATGTAGATACAGGTATTCAAACCGATAATAGATTTGAAGATAGTAGAAATAATGTAGATTGTATCGGGAGCTTTAGTGAATGCGATGTAAGTTGTTTAAAGGAATATAAACATACAACTGTAAAAAAAGGTAACGGAAAGGAATGTCCATTTGTGGATGGTTCGAAAGTAATATGTTCTATTGGAGAGGGTCCGTGTATTGGCAATGATGATACACAAGGTCCATTTTGTTCAGATAATACAGAAAGTAGACATAATATAACTTGTTTAGAGGGGACAATACCCCGTGATTTATCAGATAAAATAGTAAAGTATCCTGAAGGGGGGAGTAGTGAACCGTTGAAAGTAAATGAAAGGTGTTGTATGGATAAGGCAAGATGCCATACAATTGTATGCGCTGAAGGAACAAGTCCAGACAGAACAGCCTATAATAAATATTGTTCTGGGTCTATTTGCGACAATACAGGAATTGATAATACAATATGTTGTAACTTTATCAATGAAGCTGAGAAAATAAGAGCTAATATAAGTGCGTCATTAACGTTGGAAGGAGACTTTGATGCTATAACAAGACCCGAAGGGGGGCGAGAAGCATTTTTAGAGAATTTTAAGAAAGATATTTCTGAGAAGTTGAGTATTCCTGAAGAAAAAATAAAGATCACCGGTATAAGTAGTGGATCGATAATCGTTACTTTTGAAATACAAGATAGTATCGAAGAAGATGTAAAAGATATCCTTTCAAAGGATGTCGAATTACCAACTATAGGGGTAAAAGTGAAAGAACAAGTAACTACTATGGCAATTCCCGATACTACTGTATCAGATATACAAAGTGATCCAAGTATAACAGGTGGTGTAGATGTTTTAACTACATTGAATCAAGATTGTTTTTCTATGAATAAGGCACCTTGTTCAACGATTACATGTTTAAAAGGGACAGGTATTGATTATGGAAATATAAACAGTTGTTGTGCTACTGGAACATGTCAAAATAATGGGCCTGATAATGATCTGTGTTGTAATATATGTGAAGCAGGAAAATATTCATTAGAAGATACAGTTGCTGGAGAGTGTATTCCGTGTGGTTTAGGTAAATACTCTACCGATGTAAATTCCCAGGACGAATCAACATGTATTCAATGTGTTGCTGGTAAGTATTTAGATGTATTAGGGAGTGATAAAGAAGAAGATTGTATTGTATGTCCTGTAGGCAAGTGGTCAGCGCAGTTAGGAGCATCAGATTGTATCGACTGCGTTGCTGGTAAGTATTTAGATGAAACAGGAAAGGGTTTAGAATCAGATTGTATTGTATGTCCTGAAGGTAAGTGGTCAGCGCAGGTAGGTGCCGATAAAGCATCGGATTGTATCGACTGCGTTGCTGGTAAGTATTTAGATGAAACAGGAAAGGATTTAGAACTAGATTGTATCGTATGTCCTGTAGGTAAGTGGTCAGAGCAGGTAGGAGCATCAGATTGTATCGACTGCGTTGCTGGTAAGTATTTAGATGTATTAGGGAGTGATAAAGAAGAAGATTGTATCGACTGTGTGGCTGGTAAGTATTCAGCGGCAGAGGGCGCTGATGCTGCATCAGATTGTATCGAATGTCCGGCTGGTAAGTATGTCGATGATACAGGAAGTAATGAAGTTACAGATTGTAATGTTTGTGACGATGGATACTACTGCCCACCCGGTTCTAGTCAGAGTCAAGGAACAGGT
>MDTA01041848.1_pt1 | contig 17642 bp, 4 predicted proteins | sample 811151 | NCBI WGS metagenome assembly MDTA01 (sample SAMN05326648, study PRJNA326480) | marine metagenome | isolation source: seawater | place: Indian Ocean: South | collected 2010
GCAGAGGTCATCCACCAACGAGCTCGGCATGGGCACGACGCGGGTCACGCGTCACGTCCCCGGGTACAGCGGGTTCATAGCGGAGGCGCCGCATAACATGGACGCGCTCTCCGCGTCCGACGGCGTGGCGGTTCGACCCGACGAGAAGAAGACGATGTTACTCGCTTCGGTTGATCAGTATTCCCGGGATGTGGTGCCCGGATACACCGGCTGGAGGCCGCAGGAACCCGTGAACTTCCGCCAGTTCCCCTCCGCAATCGCACCAACGAGGAGGAACACTACCAACGGCGAGCTCAATTACCAGCTTCAGAGGTATCCTTACGGGCACATGAAGGCCGAGAGCATGAAGCCGGAGGTGGTGGGCGGCGACACGAGGGGCGTCATGGGGTTCTTCACCCCTGGCAAGGAGACGGAATCTAAGGAGGGGATCGATGCTGCCGGAGCTTTCTACGCTCATGCAAGGCCCTACGAAGGACTCGCCGCTGGCACGCCGTACACGCCGAGCCGAACTACCCAGAGAGGAACAAAGTTCACGTACTAATGTAGCGCTTCTTGTACAAATTTCGTCCATCTAAAACAAGTCTGTGCTTGCGACAAGCTCGTACTCGACCAGCGAAAGGTTGTTGTCTCGATTTGGCAAAACCTCCTCGCCCCCGCACTCCTCCTTGAGCAGCCCCCACTGGTCCACCGCCAGTCTCATCGTACCCCGTATCATGTCGATTTTGCCGTTATGCACCCTCACAGTCGTTCCCACCTTCATCGTCTCCACCTGCTGCTTGTTCTTCGCCGAGAAAAGAATAACCCCGGACGCGTCCCCGACGGTGCACTCCACGATCCTAACCGAGGAGCCGTCCGGGCGCTTCTTGTTCATGACCTCCTTGGCGTCCAGAACCTTGACCACAAGGTTGAGCCCCGTCGTCCCGGGGCGAAGCGAGTCGACGGGCACAACCTCCCCGGGGGTCGTATTTCCAACCATCGCAAACAAGCGCGTCGAGCGTCCACCGTTGTGGCCCGAAAGTGGCCCTCACAAACTTCTTGAGTAAGTGTTACCGAAGGTACGAAGGTAGTCTACCAGTAACTGAAGTCTTGGTAGTCTACCCGGGACAAGGCAGCGACACTTCGCGGGGGTAGGAGCATGGTCGCGCCGGAGCCTGTTCCCCCGCAGATGGTCTCGGCCCGGTCACTGCCGGATGGAGCCCTCCAGGGAATGCGTCAAGCGCTAAACGTGCTCGGCGGGGGAGAGGACGAGGCTGATGAATTAGAGGGGCGCTTGCGGTCGAGGGCGGCCTCCACCTCCATGGTCGCCGCCCTCGACGCTGAGGAGCTTCGCAGAGAGACGCAGCTGTGGGAGCGCATGATGTACAAGAGTGCGAGTCAGCACAAGCGCGCGGTGCATTTCCAGCGCATGAGAGGCGTGACGCGTCACGTGCGCGCGGTGGCATCCCTCGACGTCGGGGCGGCCGCCGCCGCCCTGCGCGACGGTCTACGCGCGGGCGTCTCCGATGAGGCTCGCGCCGCCGCGCTCGAGAGCCCGGCTGTGAAGGCTGGCGCGCATGCCATATGGAAGCTACCCCCGCGCGCTCTCTGGGAGGACCTCGCGCACCGTCTTCGTGCCGTCGCGAGGATCGCCTCGGAGGCTGACGACGACATGCTCGCGGCGGCGACGTCGCTGGAGGGCCAACTCGCTCACACGTACTTCATGCCCTTCGCGCTCGTCGCGACCGCCGCCGTGGCGCGGATACGGACCGCGATGCACCAGCTGATTACCGACGCGGTGGCGTCGTACAACGTCCTGGCGCCGCTGCTGAACGGGGGCGTGTTACCGCCGCCGGGCTCGAGCGCGATTGGGAGCGCGTCGACGATGCCCGAGTCGCTGCGATGCGAGTGGTTTCCGGTGCGTCGCGGCGTCGCGAACGCCGCGGTCCGACCTGCGGTGCACGCGTCACACCCGGCGGGTCCATCGTCCGGCGCGATCGACGACGACGACTGGCATTGGCGGCTTCTCGGCGGGTACGCGGCTACCAACCGAGGCCGGGGGACGGAGAAGGCCGCAAAGGCGTCGGAAGCGCAGGGCGGGGAGGGGACGAGGTCATCAGCGGAGACGCCGGGCGAGGACCTCGGAGCGGCGGTGGAGCGAACGAACGTTCGGGGTCTCTCCGCGCGAATCGACAGGGGGGTTGAGGCTGGAAAGGAAGAGGAGGAGGAGGCAGAGGAGATGTTGGTTGCTCCGACGTACTCAACCGCGGGCATCGGGCTCGGGCTTGGGATGGACGTCGGCGCGCTGACCGCCGCGATGCGACCTCCGGACCTCGCGGCCTTAACGGATGGTAAGCCTGGGGGCAAGAAGAGGCGAAAGGTCTCATCAGCCTCTGGCATTGCGCCGGATGCTCCTTCAGAGGTAGTCGCAAAGAAGAAAAAGAAGAACAAGCGCGACAGGGCCGTGCTCGCGGGTGAAGCAGGCACTAAACCTCCGATGTCGGCGATGGACAGAGCCATGGCTGTCTTAATGGGCGGCAGTAGCAAGTACGAAGGTAGAAGGTAGCAGATTAGGTTACTTCGATCGCAAGGTTGACATTAAAAGCACGCCTCGCGCATCACTAAGGGTCTAAAACTAGATTACTGATCAATGTTCAAAGACAAGGCCACACCCTGCAGCACCCAATGGCTCGAGTGCTCCGACGTGGCAAGATCCGCCTCAAATACCAGACCGACACCCATCGCGTTGCGTCGCGACTGCGTCACGTAGACGGGTGTCTTGAACGTGTTCTGCAGCTTCAGCTTGCTCCCCTCGACGGGAATCACCTGCAGGATTGGCAGCTCGGTGACGAGCACCTTCGGATCCTGGCGCTTCAGCATGCTGCGCTCCAAGTCCCAGCTCGCGCCCTCAAGGTAGAGTCCCTGAATGTACGCGCCGTGCTGCAACTTCTCGGGAACCTCAGACGGATCCGTGTACCTCGTCACCTTTGTGTACAGCGTCGACTTATCAAGCGGCCATCCCTTGTCCCTGCACGCCGCCTGCACCAGCGCCGCGGTGTACGTTTCGGGGATGTGAAGGCCCGAGAGCCACATCACCGCAGGTTCGCCGTTCTCCACCCAGTCTACGTATTGCCTGTACCTACGCTCGAACCAGAGCATCCAAGCCCCGAGCTTCTTCTCCGTGGCTGCCGTTTTCTTGGCCCACGCGCCTGGCAGAAGGCCGTTGAAGAGGGCGGTGGCGAGCATGTCAAGCTCGTTGGACATGCCGATCTCGCCGATGAGCGCCTTCTGCAGCTGCTTGAGCGTCGACTTCATCGTCTTAGCGAGGATGTTGAACCGATCCAGCTCCTGCAGCAGCACAACCTGGGTTGGGGACGGGATACCGAGCTGCTTCTTGATCACCGGCATGTCAAACAGCTCGGGGATCTTGTCGAGGACATCCTTGGCAACAGTGCCGATGTAATCCTCGCGGCTCATGCCCCCGCCACCGCCCGCGGATCGCGGTTGCAGGTCGATGAGGTTCACCCACAGCTCCTTTGTCGCGCCCGTGTAGTACGCGATGTCCGCGTTCGCGTGCAGCCCAAACACCTCGGGCGTCTGGTACAGCGGCAGCGTGTTGATCATCTTGGCGTACGCATCCCTGCTCCCCTGCGCGGGTACCACGTAGTCAAGCTCCTCGTTCTGGAAAAAGTGGAAGGGTTGGAAGGTGTCGAAGAGGAAGTCCCCGAGGTACTCGTCGAGATAAGTGGTGAGGATGCGACGGTCGAACGAATCTGAGACGCGTCCACCGTACATGGCCTCGCCAATGAGGTACCGGAGTGTGCCCCAAGGGAGCTGATCATCGTCGTTGTCAAACGCCTTGGTCAAGTAGGTCTTCACAAGCTGCTGGGAGATCCTGAAGTCCGTCTCGTTGAAGTCGTAGGCGACGTTCCAGCCGAGTTTGCCGTACTTGCGACGCTCCTGCACCACGGCGTGGAAGAACGCGAGCACGTAAGTGAGGGGCCTGAACCCGGTGTGGGGACACTCAGCGAGCTCATCCTCGGAGATTTTCGCATACGACGCCCGCAGGTTGAGCTTGAGGCCGTTGGGGGGCTCGGTGACGACCTTGAGGGAGCGCTGGAGGATGCCCAGGGGAAACCTGTCGGTGGGTGCGGTGGTGAGCCAGAGCCTGAAGTCCTTATGTGGCTTGGTGATCTGCTCGAGGATCTTCTCCAGAGTCTTGAGCCAGCTGGGGAGAAGGTGGCAGTTCTGGAGCATGCACCACAGTCCGCGCATTGAGCCAGTCTCCAGCATCTCCGCAGCCTTCGGACCCATACCCTGGCCCAGCGCCATGTACTTGAGCTTAGCACCGGGTTTTTATCCCATCGACTCGCCTAGTCGGAAGACGTCGAACGCCGGGTCGGCGCCCGGTGAGAGCACGAACACCACTGGCGTCATCGCGCTGGACATCGAGTAAATCTTCTCGTAGTTCAGGATGGGCGGCTGCACGAACTTCTCCCCCAGAATATCGATGACGTACTTTGTGATGGCCACCGTGACGCGGTCGACGCGGATGCAGCGAAGTAGTAGCATCTGCTCGAAGACGTTGAGCGACTCGGAGTATCCGCCGGGGAATGGAGTCTGCTCCGGGGCGTCGAGGTCGTACCACGCGCGCCATTCCTCTTCGTTTTGCTCAATGTGATCGGCGATTGTCGTAAACGGGTGGGGTTCCGCCTCTTCCTCTTCACCTTCCGCCGCGTCGCTAGCCTGGGACGCAGGCGCGGGTGGCGCGACGACGGGCTCCGGCTCCGGCTCCGGCTCCGGCTCCGGCTCCGGCGCAGCCTCAGCTGTGGGTGCCTCCTCGGGGGCGTCTCCCACCTCCGACCCCTCGTTGGAACCAACCTTGGATCCCGCCTTTGACTCCGCATCCAAAGCCGGGTTCTCGGGCTCGGGCTCGGGCTCGGGCTCTGGCTCTGGGTCGCCGAGTGTGGTGAGGCGCATGAGATCCTCCCAGCCCTGGTCCGGGTACCAGTCGAAAGGCTTGGCGCGCTTGGACTTTTCGAGGCTGAGGTTGCCTTTGAGGAAGAAGTCAAGCTGCTGGCGGTTTAGCCTGTCCTCGCCCTCCTCCAACTTTATGGTCATCTGGAACGAGAGCATGAGCTTGTGTTTCTCGAACAGACCGAGGCAGGTGAAGTTGTACACGTCATAGGTGAGCGCGTTAATGATGTTTCTCAACCGGCCTTCCAAATTGGCATCCTTCTTCGAAGTCTCCAGAGTTCCGTTGAACACCTCAAGGTACATGTTGAGAGAGTTCTCGTACATGGTGTTGATCACGGACAGCGCGGACATGACGAAGAAGAGGATGGAACCCCGCTTCGCAACTGGAGCGTACTTGACGCGGGTGAACTCGATCTCCTTTGCAGTAACTTGGGCCTTCTGGAGGTTCTCGGCGATGTTCTTCGCTTTGGTCTTGGTGTTCTCAAGCGTCTTGATCAGCTCCTGGTTGTCGAGGATGTTGCCCTCAGCGGAGCTCAGCTCCTTGAGCAATGTGTCCTCCAGCTGCTTGAGCAGCATCGAGCTGTCGGCCATATCCTTGACGAGCTCCTCGCGTTGTTCTTCTAGATCCGGTCGCTCGTGTCGCACGGTGACGTTGAGAAGCTGCTCCTGCAGACCCTGCTCGGTGACGGAATAGTTGATGATCATTGTCTTGCCGGAGATGTCTGGGCCGTAGTGGGGGTTGGGCAGCTTGGTGCACAGGTACAGCTGGAAGTTATCGTCCCAGTCGACCTCCTTGTCGCCGAGCTTGATCGTCTTACCGCCGGTCATGGGGTTCACGGTAATGTTCTTCTCCAGCACCGGGTCGATGACCGGATCGATGTACTCGTCGAGGTTCTCAAACAGAAACGGTAACCCGTACTGTACCGCCAGCTCAAGCTGCTTCAAAAAGTCGGCGTCGTTGAACGTCTTCATCTTGCCGTCGAGCTTCTGGCCTTCACGCTTCTTGATCCACGTCACCGCTTGCATCTGAGGGTCGATGCACAGCGGGAAGCGGGAGGCGCGCGTGGTTAGGATACCATTCTGTACCGAGAGCTCGTCCGAGGGGAGGCCGTCGGATGCCCATTGACCGGTTTCCACGTCGCTCGTGAGCAGCGTCTCGAGCTTGAAAGGGACGGTCATGGGCACACCGCGGCTCGCGATGTCGTCGCACCACAGCTGGTAGGTCATCTCCTTGCGGAAATCGAACGTGAAAGCACCAGTGTAGGACAAGAACGAGGAGGTGAGGAGACAATCTCCCAGGAGCTTCTCGCGGACGATGGCGAGCTGCTTCAGATCCTCGGTCCATCGCACGCGTTCGCTAGCCAGGCCCGCAATGAGCTTCTCTGCAGCCTCCAGGCGTCGCTCCATGAGCTCGGCTTCGTCCTTGAGCCGCTTCTGTTCCGCGGTGGATGCCTCGAACGTCTTGCTCAGCTCGGCGAGTTCAGCGTTGAGTGCTTCCACCGTGGCTTTGATCTCTGCGAGCTCCGTCTCAGCTTTCTTGAGAGCCTTGACCCCCTTGGCCACCTTCAGGCGCTTGGGCTTCACCCCGGAGGCGATCTTATAGTAGTTCATCATCGCCAGCACCCACTTGAACATGCCCGCGGCGGGCTTGGATACCGACTTGATCTCCTCCAGGGTGAACTTCTTGTCCTTCATGTATCCCTTGATGGTCTTGATTTGGTCCTTGGTGATGCCGTCCTTCTCAAACTCCTTCAGGGATTTGATAAAGTTGAAGTCTGTCATCATGGCCTGCGCACCCTTCCAGCCGATCTCCTCCTCGTGGACAGCCTTCAGGATTTGCACACACTCCAGAACCTTCACGATGACCTCGGCAGGGTTCGCGTAGGACTTGAGGTTGGTGATGTCGTCCTTGTTGATGTTCTTCAGCGCCTCTGCCGCCTCTTCGAGCGCAGGGATAGCCGCCGCAAGGTCTGCCTCAGCCTCCTCCTTCTCCCTGGCGATGCGCACGCTGTCCTCGGCGAGTTGTGCCTCTTTCGTCGCGGCCGCCGTCTGCTTCTCCTCAACCTCGGCGGTGTTCTTGGTGATCACCTCCAGGAGCTCCTGCACCTCCACTGTCTTGGCCTGCACCACAATTTTCTGCTCCGCGAGCTCTTTTTGCATCTGCGCGACATCTTCAGCAGCCATCATGAGCTTCTGCAGACCACCGTCGAGGCGGTTGGTGTAGTCGGTGTTGAGCTTGCGCTGCGTGGTGAGGCTCTTCTGGTAGTTGGCGATGAAGTCGAGGTAATTCTTGGGCGTGACGTAGTTGTGACGGCGGAGCTGGTCGTAAAACTTGACGCTGTAGTCCCTCACCGACTGGTGCGTCAGCACCATGTGTTCGGTGATTGTCTCCCGGAACTCATCCGGCATGTCAAGGTCCCTGAGGAACACCTCGGAGACGGACCTGAGCGCGTCCTCGGGCCAGGGCGTGAACCAGTCGATGACGGTGTTGTTAACCATCCCCGGAAAGTTCCTGCATCGGGTGCGGAGGGTGTCCCCGACTGGGGACATGGCCAAAACGATGTGGAGATTGTTTCTGCACCTGTCCACGTAGTACCGCCAGCACGCCTCCTTCGTCTCGCCCAAGCCAGCCTTGGCGCAGTCGTCCCTGACGCCACCAGCGATACCCTCCTTCTCATCGTCCGCGTAAAGACCGGGTACCATTCCCGAGGTGAGCATGTTGTTAATGAGCTCCAGGAAGCCCTCGTCGGCGACGTGTGCGTCGGTGAAGAGGAAAACCATCTTCCTGTTGTTGACGCCGATTTCCGTGTACAGCGTCTTCAGATCCTCCCTGAACATGGACTCGTCGTACCCGCGTGTCAGCGTGATCTCGAAAACTCCGCAACCGGCGGTGTAGGCGGCGAGCTTGGACAGCGACTGCTTGCCGGAACCGCCGACACCCACCAGGAGCGCGTTGCCCTGGTCCAGACGGATGATTCGATGGATCCGGGTGAGGTGCTCGAGCGCATCCTCGAAGAATACCAGGTTCATCGTCTTGTTTAGCTGGTTGTAGTAGCCGAGGATCTTCTCGAACCAGGGTTTGATGTCGCCGTAAGTCCCCACGTCCTCGTAAAGTCGCAGGACGCCAGCCTCCGGGCCGCCCTCTTCCTCTGGCGTGAGCTCCTTGTGCGCAGACTGGTAGTCGCCGAACAGAATCGGATCCTGGAGGATTCGCTCCTGGTGTTTCTCAAACTCAGTCTCCACCAGCTCGTGCATCTTGGTCACGACGATCGCCTTGTCCTCGTCGGAGATGAGCCTGTCATGGAAGATGCGAAGCGCCTCGTTGCGCCAGAGTCTGAGGAAGTCCCCGGCGGTCTTGAATTTGTCGTCGGTGGCACACAGCAGACCCTCATAAATTCGGCTCAAGTCACGGAGGTTAAAGATGTAGTGGAACCTCGACGGAGTCGGCGGCAGCTTCTCCAAGATGAAGTTGTAGAGCTGCAGGGTGACGTCCGTGAGGTTCTCAGCCGCGGACTGGATCTCATCGCTAAGCTTGACGACGTGTGACTTGAGGATGGACGCGTAGATGGTGCGGAGGTTGTTCTCGCTCGGGAACTGAATCTCGAAAGTGCTGAACAGCGAGATGAACCGCGGGTCAACTGGGTTCCTGGCACCGCCAGGCGGACCCATCGCCGCGACGTAGAAGAGATCCTTCATCTTCTTCCAGTTGAGCTCTTTGCCACGGTCGTAGACGCCGCTACGCTCGATGAGCGTCTTGAGCAGCGCGATGGGCTGCTGGGTGCCGTACAGGTCAACCTTTGGCATGTTGAGGTCGTCAAAGTACAAAAGCATTCGCTTGCCCATCTCCGGGCCAAACGTGTCCTTGGTGCGCTTCTCAACCGAACCCTCGAGCACGCTTTGGACGTCCAACGACGTGGTGCGCGATGAGAAGTTCATGTTGAGCACGATGTTCTTCTCCGGATCCAAATCGCCGAGGTACTTGTTGATAGTGACCGTCTTCGCGGTGCCAGAGTCGCCCACGAACAGCACGGGCTTGCCAGCAGATGAGAACGCGTCCAGCAGCCACGCGGACCGCACGGTGTCCACGGTGGGAACAAGGATCGACGCAAACTTGGCGCCGTCCTTGACCTCCAGAGCGGATACCATGCTCTTCCACGTGTACCACTTGGTGCGCTTGAGGTCGAAGCAGTACTCGTACAGGGAATCCTTGGGCAGCTGCGTTGCGGTGAGGCCCTCACCCTCGTAGGTCATGAACTCAGCGGTTCGCTTGACGAAGTTGTCAAACCTGTCGCGGTCCGCAAACCCGGGCTTCTGAATCACCGCAGCACCCACGGACCAGACGATGCAGAAGATGAACACGGCCTCGAGGGAGTTGTCGTCGACCTCCGCGCTCACCTCCTCGGTCAACAGGCAGTCCAGCATATTGCAGCACTGAGTGACCAGGTTGAGGTTGGTCTGCGGGATGGTCAGCGCGAGGGGCTTCTCCAGCACCTCCCCGTCCACGCCCTCCAGGCAGTAATCGATGCACTTCTTCATGTATTTATCAAAGAGCACTCGCAGCACCTTGGCCTGCGCCTCGGGCCGGGAGTTGCACCACTTCCAGATGAACGGCTCGTACTCGAGGTTCTTTGGGTCAACGTACACCATGCCGCACCGGGAAATGGTCGCGGGTGACGCGTACTGCAGGTCGGCGACTTCGAACAGGAGCTTGCAGTGGTCCACGAGCCGGATGCGCTCGCCGTTTGGCAGGGTGAGGAGCTTATTATCGTCCATCACCGAGTTCATGTTCTCGACCCACACCGCGTCCACGTCTCCGTCGAACACGATCCACCGAACCTCGTCACGCCCGGGCGGCAACGGCTTGCAGAGCGTTCGGAAGTGGTTGGACAGGACGCCGTCAGTCCAATCGCGCGTCTCCGGGTCCATCTCTCCGTAGAGCTCAGCCACGGACTGGGCCTTGGGGTTGACGACGTGGATCTTGGTGTGCCTCCCCATCTTGGTCTGCGACCTGGCGAGGGTATTGATGATGACGGACTTGCCGCCGCCGGTGTTACCCACCACCATCGTCGTGTGACGCGTCAGCATGGTCTCGTACAGCTGCACAACCTTGTCAACCTGCTCCGAAGGGTTCACCATGACCTTGTACCCGTTCTCGGCCAGGTCACCCTCGATGACATCGTTGAGCTCCGGGTATCTCACCCTGGGGCAGTCCAGCCCGGGGAAAAGATCGGAGATCAGCCCGAGGAACAGGGGAACGTCGTCGAATACAAACTTGGGCAGGTTCATGTCGCGGAGTGCGCGCATCAGCACGACGCCCTCGTCCAGGTCGGGCGAGCCGCGCTTCAGCGCACCCGCCATGACCAGCACGGACTTGAGCGCGCGAAGGCCGAAGTCGTAGTGGTACTGCTTGGAGAGCTGCTCTTTCGCGAGCTTGTAGAGCACGGTCATCTTCTTGGCTAGCACCTTGGCGGTGTTGAAACCCTCGGAGAAGAGCATGATTTCGCAAATCTGCTGCAGATCGGGGACAATCATCGCGATTGGTCGAAACAGCGCCTTGAGGTTATCAGGGAGCTCGGAGCGACCCGCGTAGCCGGGGTTCATGGTGATGAAGTTACCCGTCGTGGCCACTAGCTTCATCTCCTTGCCCTCGAACAGAAACTCGGTGAGCTTGTTCTTGAGGGCCTCCTGGATGGATTTCACCTGCGACGAAACGACGGAGAGCACCTCCACGGTGATGCGGTTGAACTCGTCGAAGCAACCCCACGCGCCCGTCTGCACCAGGCCGCTGAAGATCATGCCCATGGCCTTGTAGTCCAGACCCTCGCCGCAGTTGAACACCACGCACAGCAGGGCCATGGACTTGGCCAGATCCTTGGTGGTCTCCGTCTTGCCCGTACCCGCGGGTCCGGCGGGCGCGGCGCCAAGCATGTATGTCAACGCGGTTGTGATCGTCATGTAGCACCTGTCCGTGAGACCCGTGATGACGAGCCTACCGTTGAGGCCCATGTACTCGTAGCCAAAATTGAACCTGCCCGTGCACTGGTTGATGATGATGTCGTCCTCGTACCTGTCCCAGCTAAAGCGCAGTTGGGATTCCCAGGCAAACTCCCTGGCGTCGAGAACCGAGTCCCTGACGAACGTGTCGATGATGTCGCGCGCGTGGACGTCAATGATGATGAGGCAGTTCACCTTCTTGCGATCGTTTTTGGTCAGATCGCCGCGTACCATGTCGGTGAGGTCAACGAGCTGACCGCTCAGCTTATTGGCGAAGTTTTTCATGGCCATCTTGTCACCCTTGCGCACGCGCTGGAAGACGTCCTCAACCTCCCAGGTCCACCAAATCTGCGACCCGGCAAGTGTGATCATGCCTAGCTCATCCTTTATCCATTGGTCCCTGCGTTTTTTCGCGTAGTAGAACACGCCCTCCTTGGCAATTAGGTGAAGCGATCGAAGCATCTCCTTCTCCACGCCGACCATCCACTCCTCCACGGCGCCCTCGGCCTTGCAGGGAGACTTGAAGTCATAGGATTCCCCCTCCACCGATACCATACCAACCACCGTCTTGTTCCCGCGGCCAAATTTGAGCTCGGCGCAGTTATCGTACAGCTTGAGCATGTGTTCCTGGACTGACGTTGGATCAGATGTGCCGAGGATGGAAAGAAGCTCGTCGTCGGAGATGAAGAAGAAGCGAGGGAACGCGTTCCTCTTGACGTCGAGGTAGTCAGAGAGTGATTTCTGGCACCGCTCGAGGAGTTCAAAAATCTCTTGGAGCTTTTCGAGCCGGCCCTTCACCGAGCAGCACTCCAGGATGTTGGTGTTCTTGCTCGTGTCCTCCATGATCTCCTTAAAGTCCCTGTCGATCCTGTCAAATCGTTTCGCCTCCTCTGGCAGCTGCTCTCGAATGTCCTCGCTCCCTATGAAGACTGACTCGAGGTACATCCACTTGCGCTGCACCTCCATCCAAATCTCAATGACCTCGGCAATAAGCGACAGCTTCTTCTCCCACAGCTGCACATCCTGAAGGAACGGTTTGACGAACCTGGACGCGAGCATGGACTGGAGGGTCAGGGTCATGTCCTCGATGACCAGCGTGATCTCGTCCACGGTCTTCAGCACATTCCCCTTGTCTACGTCACCCTTGACATACCGCATCAGCTCAAACTTTTGGTCCTTCCAAACCCCAGAGAGCTCGGCAACGTCGGCTTCAATCTTGAGCTCCTTCTCGGCAGCGACGCACAGCTGAAGCACATCGTCCCTGAACTTGTGCAGCTCCATACCGAAGAGATCCGCGAGTTTGAACGTGGCGGGATCGGTGTTGAAGTCGGGGTCCTGGCCAGTGACGGCGATGAGCTGCTTCCAGTGCCTGTCCCGCAGAGCGTCGGATTTGAGGTTCTCGATGAGCGGGAGCGAATCCTTGAAACCCTCAATCGTCTCGGTAACCCTGGCAAACACGGGCGCGTCGGCGAGCTCCTTGACCTCGGACATGTCTTTTATTCGGCCTTTGAAGTCGTCGGCGAACGCGAAGAGCTTTCGGATGTCCAGCTCCGCGAACAGCGACTCGCCCAGCTGCTTGATGGTGTCGAGGTGCGCGCTGTAAACGGCGTAGATCTTCTTCTGAACTTCGAGCTCTTTCGAAACCTCATCCAGTTCCGGGTAGGATGTGACCGGCAAGTTGAAGAGTTTCTCGGCCACGGTGAGCTCATCTTTCATCGCGGTCTTCTCATCGAACTCCTCGATGAACTGATCCAGAGACACGAGCCCCTCGTCCAGCACGACGCCGGGGATACCCGGACCCTCCGTCGCAAGCCGACGCTGAAACTCCTTCACAGCCTGCGTAAACTTCTCAACCTGCTTTATGGTGACCTCTGTGAAGTGAATCTTGCGGTCGGCCAGGGTGTCGTCCACCCTCTCGCACTCCGCCTGCAGCGCCGCCCACGTGCCCCTGATGGCGAACGCGGCGTTGAATACGTCCTCGTTCATGTCAATGCCGTAAATCCGCCGCGTTCGGAATCGTTCCTCGACATCTTCATATTCGAGCTCCATCTCCATATCGCCGTTGCGCACCCACGCGATTATCTTCAGCACGCTCTTGAGGTCATCCAGGGTGTTGCATTCAATGTGGATCCCGGTGTTCTTGTCGGACAAATCGGTGGATATCCGCGCCACCCTCTCGGAGTCGACTCGGTCCATCTCCCGACCTATCACCTTGATCCAGTTTGCGCATTCCTGCTTCAGTGACTCACCCAGCGACACGGACACAACCTTGATGAAGTCGAAGTCCCTGTCCGCGGCGTACGTCTCGATCTCCTCGGCCAATTCGGTGTATACCCTGAAGGTCTCCGCGAACTCCTCGACGGTGGGTTTGCGATCGAGCATCTTATCGACGAAAACCTCCTTGTCTGTCTTCCACAGGTTCGAGTCCCATCCCCCAACGTCGTGCCTCTGATCGTTCCAGCCGTCAACGAACGCTGCGACTGAGTCGATAGTCTCCCTGACAGCGTCCTCTATGTAGCCCATCAGCGCGATTATCTCCTCGTTCTTGGAAACCTCAGCGAGGAAGTTGACGATAATGGGCTCGTCTTCATCCTCAGGATTTGGCAGCGGCGGAGACTCAACGCACGTGTTCTCCAACCACCGCACGAAGGGCGAGATGGAATCCAGGATGTTGTTGTTCACCGTGGTCATCATCACTCTGGCTTCCTTGAGGGGCGGTTGTACGCCGAGCTCGGGCGTGTTGAGATAGACGTTCATCTTGAGGAGGGAGAGCTTGCTGCTGTTCTTGTAACCGTCGACGTACCCGAGTGCCTCAGCGTTCGATGGGTCCCTGTGGATGAGCAGCTCGATCCACCCATTCAGCGAGGTCATCACCATGGAATTCAAACCGTTGAGTACCTCCTTCTCCCAGTGCGCGTAGTAGTCACGGAGCTGGGGCGACCTGCCGGTGTTTGTACCGGCGACGGCTTCCTCAACCTTGCCCAGGAGCGGGCCGATGCTGCGGTACTTCCCAATGAGCCTGTCGACAATGTCGCGCCTGTTCCTCTCAATAAACTCGCACATCTCCTGCATGTCCAGCAGCTCCTCGCCGTGCGGGGGCTCCGTGACGACCGCGGTGGTGGAGATCTCCTTTATGATGTCCTCGATGATCCCCGAGCTTTTGTTGACCTGGTTGACCAGTGTCTGGAACTCATTGATGGCGTTGGTGCACCGCTCGCAGTACTCAAAAATCCCAAGGGAGTTCCAGTTGAGGGGATGGAAACCTGGCTGTAGCACGGTCTTAAGGTCGGCGAGCTGAACGCTGTAAAGGCTTTGCTCAACCTGCGTGAGGTCCACGGTCTCGTGGTAGAGCTCAAGCATGTCCTCGATCGCGCGCCTGAGGTCGATGAAGTGGTCCTCCGCGAGCATGGTCTTCATGGCAACCTCGGGAATCTCAAAGTTCATGCCGCTCAGGTAGTCGCTCTCCTTGATTATCGCGTGCAGGTTCGTGCTGAAGTTGCACATAATTTCGCCGCTCTCCTCGTCGACACGTAGGATGGGATCCTTCAAGTGTCGCAGCGCGGTCTGGTCGGCAACTTCCACCCAGTCGCCATAGAGCTTCTTCTCGTACTTCATCACAGCTTTCGCAAAGTCAGTGTACTTGCGCGTGGCCACCGCAGCGGCGGGTTCAGTTCGCATCTCCCTCTCAGCGTCCCTCTGGAACTTAGTCATCGTCTTGCGAATCTTGCTGAAGAGACTGCGGCTCCATGCGATAGCTCCCGCCACCGGGGGCTGGCCGCGGTACACCTCGGGAGCCTTGTAGTTTTTGTCAAACAGCTGCCGCATGTTGACAATCTCCCGGGTGAACTGCTCAAGGATGTCCGTCATCTTGCCCTCGATCGCTCGGCCTATCGCGCCTTCGCTCTCCATAGCCTTGAAGTTCTGCATCAGGTCAAAGGCAGCCTCTGCGTTGCTCAGTTTCTTGAAGCTCGCGTCGATGAGCTCCTTGGTGCTCCGCTCGATGGTCTCCTTCTCAGCCTCAAAATCGCTGTCGATGTCTGCCCAGTCGGAGAAGGTCTTCTTATCGAACACATCGAACTCGACGTCCACCACGAGCTTGGTCATGTCACGCACGCGGTCGAGCATCGCGTCGATACCCTCGGGATCGCCAGTCACCGCCTTGAGCTGCGGACCTAGGAACTTGTTGAAACCCTCGATGACGCCGAGCATACCGTGCAGGTCACCGCATATCCCTGCGATGTAGTCGGTGCGCGCAAACAGCGTCTTGGCGTCGAACTCCCACCTCGCGTCGCGTCCCTGCTGTTCGATCTTCTCGCGCATAGACATGTACGTGGACCGCCAAGCCTCGGCGGTTTTCTTCGCCAGCTCAACCTTGGCCATTGCCTCTGCAGTTGGCATCTTGGTGAAGAGCGCCTCGACGTCAAGCTCGTCGATGATTCGGTCCCCAATCTCGTTGGCGATCCGTAACATGAGCCCACCCATGCGCTGGTCGTCGGAGTAATGGTGGGAGATGATCCACACCATGCGCAACGCGTTGATCATCGGAGATAAAGCGTCCAGCACAGTCTGTAAGTTGCCGCCAGGCATCTGCCTATAGTGCGAAATAGCCTTGAAGTGCCTCTCGAGGGTCGTGAGAAACTTGACGTTGTCTTTCGTCTCGATGTACAGCTTTGTGAGCTCCGCGAACTGAACCCTGAACGCCTCGATTGTCTTGGCACCGACGTGCGGCGACTTCTCCATGACCTCCACCATCCCGCGCACCCGCGGCGTGTTCAATTGCTCAAACAGCGAAGACAGCGCCGCGTTCCTGTCGCGCCAGAACTCGATCTCCCCGAGTGGACCCCGCCCCGGCACCGTCTTCTCCTTCTCGGCGGATATCGTTGACTGGAGCGTGGATGACCAACCGACGGCGGCCACCTCGATCTTACCCACCAACACGTCATCCTCCGCCGCGATTTGCGGGTCACCAATCGAAACATCCGGAAGGTCCAGGTGTATATCCTCCCTCAGCTGACGCACCGTCTGGGCCACCTGCGAGGTGAACTTACCGGTGCCGCTCTCCAGCTCCCTCAACGTCCGCGCGAACGAATCCTGGTCCATCACGGTGGACGCGGAGGCATCCGCGGCGGAGAGCAGCGGAAGGTAGATCTGCGCCAGCATCTGGTCGAGCGTCTGCAGGCTCGGTCCCTCGGACAGCGACCCGTGCTGCACGTGCGCGTCCAACAGTGTCGGCGTGTCCACCACCTGCTCCGCGGACTCCTTGAGGAAGTAGCAGCACTCGGCGTCGGCGCGGTCGGCGGGTAAAGCCGACTCGCACGCGCGCAGCCCGACTCGGCGCGGCGCGAGGACAAGCGCCGGCGGGCCGGGGGTTTCCTCGGGCTCGGGTTCCTCCTCGCATCCGGGGTTGGCGTCCTCTTCGATCGTCGCTTCGGTGCCCTCGTCGGCGGTGGGGTTGTCCTCGCCCGCGAGTTCGGCGGGTTCCTTGCCCGCGTCGGCAGCCTCCGCAGCCTCCGGCCCGGGCGCTTCCGCATCGGGCTCGGTGGGTTCGGGCGCGGGCGCGTCCTCGCCCGCGCCCTCGTCGCCCTCCGCCTCGGTCTGATCCGCACCGCCCAACGCATCGACTCCCTCGGTCATGTCCGCGGCATTTTCGGTCGCATCCGCGTCAGAATGGGCGGGAGCGTCGACGTCGGTCGGCGACTCACCCTCCGCGATCGGGGCATCCTCAAGTTCAACCTCGGGGGACCCCGGCGGGGGCGCTGACTCGTCCACGAACACCAGCAGCGCCTCGCTCCTTCCGGTGCCTGCGTCAGGGTGCACGTGTATGATGGTTTGGTGAGTCCTCGGGGTCACGGCGGGGTCGGAAAACAGCGCGATGGGGGCATCATGCTGCGCGGATTGATAGAAACGTTGGGTGAGAAAGTTGCCTGCTGGCGCACGCACCTTGGAGGAAGTCGTCAATGGCTTGCGGATTTTCGTCGAAGAGCGCCCGGATGCTGGGGGCGTCGCACCCCAGCGACGCGCGCACCTTGTCTGCGAGCCACTCCACGCACTGTGGCCGCAGATCCTCCGGCTCATCGTCGCCCGACTCCATCTCCACCGTCGGATCCCCTGCTCCGGACCCGCGGTTAAGACGAGCACAGGGCTCAGATGAATGAACTGTCGCAAGCCGGGATGGGCAGATTGATGGGCCCAAATTTGGATCATCACGCATTGATTCCTGAAATGACGGTTCGTTTCGCAGTGTTTCAAGACTATGAGTACTATCGAGCTTCAGCGCTGGGGGCAACCTTGGCCGCCAACGCCGCGACAATCTTCGCCTCTTGCGCCCAATGTCTCGCTTCCACCTTCCGCCTCATGTAAAACTTGGAGCTGGGGTGACCTTTCGGCGGTGTGCGCTCCAAAGCAGCCTTTGCGGACTCGTTCATCGCCGCGCACTGCATATTCCACTTTCCGATGTTCTTCGCCTTCGCCGATCGCAAGTCGTCGGGCATGCGAAGCTTCGCCACGTCTTCCGCGTAGGTGCATGCGAACCACGTCTCCCACCCGCACTTTGGCGCCTGCGACAGCGTCACGATGTTGGCCACGTGGCACCTTCCGTCGAAAACATCCGTCATGTAGTTCACCGCAGCCGTGCCCAGCTGCGTTGGTGCTCCCACGCGCCGGCCCCTGCGATGCGCCTCCGCCGCCTGCACCAC
>MDTA01115905.1_pt1 | contig 17642 bp, 19 predicted proteins | sample 811151 | NCBI WGS metagenome assembly MDTA01 (sample SAMN05326648, study PRJNA326480) | marine metagenome | isolation source: seawater | place: Indian Ocean: South | collected 2010
AAACAGGAGTCTCAATTATATTGAAAAATATTGATTATTGGAAAAATGCTCCATTATGGGATAAAAATAAAATAAAAAAAGAAACCAAACTATGGTTTAAATATCTAAAATGACGAATTACAAAAAAAAAATTCTTACTATTGATAAATTGCTTAAAGCTATAGGAAGGTTCCCTAGAAAGAAAAATTTTAAAGTAGCAATGTGTCATGGAGTTTTTGATCTTGTTCATCCTGGACACATAAGGCATCTTAGTTATGCCAAATCTAAAACTAATAAATTGATTGTAAGTATAACTTCCGACTACCATATTAAAAAAGCTGAACTGAGACCTTATGTTCCTCAAAACTTGAGAGCAGAAAATCTTGCTGCATTAGAATTTGTTGATTACGTAATAATAGACTCTAACGAAACTCCAATCAAAAATATTTCGAAAATTAAACCAGATTACTTTGTAAAAGGATATGAATATGTAAAAAATAATAGGATTAATCCAAAAACTACAAAAGAAATTAATATTTTGAACAAATATGGTGGTAAGTTTTTATTTACTCCTGGGGACTATGTGCTGTCTTCATCAAAAATTCTGAGTGACAGAAAACCGAACTTAGCATATTTGAAATTAAAAAACTTGATGGAAGGCGAAAAGGTCTCTTTTTTCGATATACTAAAGAATCTTGAAAAGTTTAAAAATTTAAATGTATGTATTGTTGGTGATACAATAGTAGATACTTACGTAAGAACCCAAATAATTGGTAACAACGCAAAAACACCTACTTTTTCAACTAAATATCTTAGCGAAAAAAATTATATTGGAGGAGCAGCAATAGTAGCAATGCACTTAAAAGCTGCAGGGGCTAAAGTAAAGTTTTGTTCAGTTACCGGAGATGATGTTCTTGGAAAATTTATAGAAAAGGAACTAAAAAAAAATAAGATACAAACAAATATTTTTAAAGATGTATCAAGACCTACTACTGAAAAAAAATATTTTATTTCTGATAATGATCATTTGCTTAAAGTTGACAATGTTGAGAATTCACCTCTAGATAAAAATTTACAAATGAAAATAAATAACTTTATAAAAAAACAAACAAAAGGAATGGTAATATTTTCTGATTTTCGTCATGGAGTTTTCAATAAAGAAAGCATACCTCAATATATAAAATCAATCAGAAAAGGTGTTTTTAAAGTAGCGGACAGCCAGGTTGCAAGCAGATGGGGAAACATTTTAGATTTTAAAAAATTTGATTTAATAACCCCAAATGAAAAAGAAGCAAGATTTTCTATGGGAGATCAGGACACTGCTTTAAGACCTTTGGCTTCAAAACTATTTGATAAATCGAGGTGTAAAACTCTTATGCTAAAACTGGGCTCTAAAGGATCTATTACGCTGAGAAGAAAAATGAAAGAAAAAGATTTTAGATCTTTTTTTGTTTTAGACGCTCTAGAAAAAAATCCTTTTGATACAGTTGGTTGTGGTGATGCATTTTTGTCTTATGCGGCCCCCGGGGTATTGCTCTCAAAATCTTCAGTTGTTGGCAGTATCCTTGGAACGATTAGCTCCTCTATAGCAACAAGAATTGAGGGTAATCGACCTATTTCACATAAAGAAGTAAAAAAGAAAATACTCGAAATTAAAGAAATTTGTAAGGTTTTGTAGTGAAACATTTGATCATTGGTTATGGGGTTCAAGGTAAAAAAAGAGCTAAATTTATAAGAAAAAAAAATTTATCTATTTTAGATCCATATAAAAAAAATAGTAACTATAAAAAAATAAATAATATAAATTTAAGTAATTTCGAATATGCCTACATATGCACCCCAGAAAAATACAAGTTTGATTTAGCAAAAAAACTTATAAACAATAAAGTAAATGTGCTTGTTGAAAAACCATTTATTTTAAACAAGTCTAAATCTAGTAAATTAAAAAAACTGCTAAGAAAAAATAAAACTAGTCTTTACGTTGCTTACAATCATAGATTTGAACCAAATATTATTAAAATGAAAAAATTATTAGACAGAAAAGTAATTGGAAAAATTTATAATGTTGACCTACATTATGGAAACGGCACCTCTAAATTGTGGAAAAGTAAGTGGAGAGAAAGTAAAAAAGACTCAATAATTGAGGATCTTGGCGTACACTTACTAGATATATTTTTATTCATTTTTGGATTTTTGCCAAAAAAATTTGAATATATATCAAAAAATAGAAATGAATTAAAATGCTATGATTATTGTCAATTTAAATCCTCAACAAAATTCAATTCTACTTTTGCAGTATCTCTTATTAATTGGAAGAACCTTTTTACAATAAATATAATTGGATCAAAAGGTAGTTTGCATATTGAAAATTTATGTAAATGGGGACCTTCTAAATTATATGTTAGACAAAGAAAATTTCCAAGTGGGTATCCAAAAGAAAAAGTAACAATTATAAAATCAAAAGATCCCACATGGAAAAGAGAAGAAATTTATTTTAAAAAAATGTGTAAAAAACAAACAAATAATTTAAGTAACACTGAGTCAATTAATTTAGGAATGAAATTTTTGAAATGATAACTTATTTGGGACTTTCACATCTTTCATTGTGTTATGCAGCCTCTGCTCTTAAAAAGGGGTATAGAGTAAATATTTGTGATTTTGAAAAATCAATTAATTTATTCAAAAATAAAAAATATGTTTATGAAAATAATTTAGATAAAATACTTTTTAGGTATAAAAATAATTTATTGATAACATCAAACTTTAGCAAGATAAAAAATTCAAAAATAATTTTCTTAGCAAAAGATTTAGAAACTGATAAATTAAATAAAGCAAATCAAATTAAAATTAAAAAATTACTAAAAAAAATCTATCTTTATAAAAATAAAAAAATTCTAGTTGTTATGAGTCAAGTTCCTGTAACATTCTGTAGAAAGTTAAATTGGAATAAAAAAAATTTATATCATTTTGTTGAAACATTAATATTTGGCCAAGGAGTTAAAAGAGCAATGAATCCTGAAAGGATTGTTCTGGGAAAGAACTCTTCTGGGCAAAAAATACATCCTAGTCTAAGAAAATTTTTAATGGCTTATAAGTGTCCACTTATAGAGATGAGTTATGAAGAATCTGAACTTACAAAGGCATATATAAATATATTTTTAGCATCTCAACTAACTACAACAAATTATCTAAACGAATTATCTCAGAAATTAGGAGCCGACTGGCGTAAAATAAAGTCAGCATTAGTTTTGGACAAAAGGATTTCTAAATACTCTTATCTTAACCCAGGTTTAGGAATATCTGGAGGAAATATTGAAAGAGACCTTGTCTCAATAGGTCAGATTAAAAAAATAAATAAGCTCGATGATAGTCTTATAAACAAATTTATTTCTATAAGTGACAAAAATAAAAGTTGGCCTTTTTTAAAAATTAAAAAGTTTTTAAAAAAGAAAAGTGTTGTGGGTGTTCTTGGTTTTACTTATAAAGAAAATACTATATCTTATAAAAATTCTCCATCTATTGATGCTATATCGAAAATCAAAAAGAGCCGGTGTATAATTCATGATGCTAAGAGTAAATTGCTTGATTGTAAGAATAAATATAAATTTGTTGACTTAAAAGAAGTTTTATTGAGATCAAATGCCATAATTATTTTTCATAAAAATACACTGTATAAAAAAATTAAATTCTCTAGGTATAGTAATATTAAATTAATAGTTGATCCTTTTAAAATAGTAGACAAAAAAAATTTGAATATTAAAAAACAAAAATATTTTCATCTATGAGAATTTTAGTTTGTGGAAAAAAAGGTTTTGTTGCAAATAAATTAATAAAATATTTGAAAAAGAATAAATCCAAATTTATTGCTTTTTCTTCAAAAGATATAAATTTGCTTAGTCGGTCCAGTTCAAAAAAATTAAAAAAAATTAAAAAGGATAAATACATTGTAGTATTTTTATCAACGTTAACTCCTGATAAAGGTAAGGACAAAAAAACATTTAAAAAAAATATTTTAATGATAAATAATTTTTTTAAGAATTTCCCAAGAAGACACATTGAACATTTTATTTATGTTAGCAGTGATGCGGTCTATAGCATGAACGATAAATATATTTACGATAAAACAAGACCTAATCCCCAAGATTTATATGGTTCTATGCATCTGAAAAGAGAGAGAATTGTTAAAATGAAAATTTCAAAAACTAACTATGCTATTTTAAGACCTGTTGCTGTTTACGGGAAAGGTGATACACACAATTCTTATGGTCCAAATAGATTCTTAAAACAACTCAAAAACAAAGAAAAAATAAAAATTTTTGGAAAAGGGCAAGATATGAGAAGTCATTTGTTTATTGATGATTTAATTAAAATTATTGATATAGTTATTGTTCGTAAAATAGCAGGAACGATAAATATTTCCTCTGTAAAATCTTATAAATTTATTGATATAGCAAAAAAAATAATAAAGCTCTTTTACACTAGGTATAAATACAAAGGTTCAATCGAATTTATAAATAATAAAAACACTCCTACTAAAAGATATTTTAAAAACTTGAAAGTATTAGAATTTTTAAACACTAAATCTTTGAGAAATATTGATGCAGGTTTAAATAAATTGGTTTAATATTAAGCCTTAAGTTCAAATTTTTTAGGCTCATCTTCGAGAAGATCTTTGTAATCTTTTATCCACTTTATTACATCCTTTATCCCCTCTTTTAGAGTAATCTTTGGTTCCCAATTCATCTCTGATTTTATTTTGCTGCTATCAATCCAATATCTTGCGTCTTCTGTGCTTCTACCAGGCACTTCTTTAACAAAATCTTTAAATTTTATATTCATTAATTCAGATATAACCTCCACAATTTCCCTCATTTTTATTGGTTTGTTTGAACCAGCATTATATATCTGTCCATGTTTTTTAGAGTTCAATATTTTTAATATTGCATCGGCCAAATCGTATGCATGCATAAAAGATTTTTCAGCAACTCCACCACCTTCTAAAGGAAATTTTTCACCTTTTATTGCCATGAAGATTGCTTTTGGAATCAATCTATACATGAGCTGGTACCTTCCGTAGCAATTACTTGGTCTGATTATATTTGCTGGAAAACCATTGTGGCTATAGCAACTTAATAGATGTAAATCTGTAGCTAATTTTGAAATTGAATAAGGACTTGTAGGATTAGGTTGGTCAGTCTCTTTTGCTGGTTTGCTTGTAGCTCCATAAATTTCAGAAGAACCTATTTGAAGAAATTGTTTTAAAAATTTTTTTTCGTATAAGGCTTCAGCAACCTTAGCAACAGCAGTTATATTAGTATCGTAGTATCTGTGAGAGTCGTACCATGAAGTTGCATATGCTAAAGCAGCAAAATTAAGTATATATTCTGGCTTATACTCATTAATAATTTTTATTAATTTATCAGTTTCAAAAGTAAGGTGAATTTGCTTGTATATATGTTTTTTATTTTCAGGCAACCTAAATGCTTTTGATCTAACTGGGCTCCTTCCAGTTGAAATAACCAATTCTGTTTCAGGTAAATTTAGTATTTTTTCAATAGTGTGTAGTGCAAATCCCCCTGCTCCACCAATAAATAAATATTTCATTTAAAATGGTCCTTTAAAGTTTTCATTTGGAGTATCAACTGAACTATTTTTTTCAATTTTTGAATATTCCTTCAAGATTTTGTTACCAGTTGCTTTATTAATATTCAATAAGTTTATACAGTTTTTTATTAAAGTGCTGCCATTTATATATACATTTTTAACAAGACCTCTTGAACTAGGAATTGGATGGTCTGGAAGTCCTAATCTTATTTGTCTCAACTTGGTACTATTTAATTTTTCGTTTAACAAACTATTTACTTCAGCAAAAAAACCGAACTCTTTTACTCCATTATCCAATAAAATATATTTTTTAATTTTTTTTATTGGTCGTATTAACTTATTGATATTCAGCGGTTTTAATTTGCTTATGTGAAAATGTTCTACACTTATGTTGAATTTTTTTAAAATTTTAGTAACTCCCTGAACAATACTGGTATTATAACCTGTCGAAACTATTGCCAGATCTTTGCCTGAAGATAGTTTTATAATTGAAGGATTTTTCTTTTTAAATTTCTTTTTTGTTATGCCAAAATTATAATGACACCATCTATTTTCAATAAATATTACTGGATTTGGATCGTTTATAGCTTCAAACAATAAGTTCTTAGTTTCTTCTGGAAAACAGGGCATGAAAACTTTTAGTCCAGGAATAGAAGAAAATAACGTTTCTAAACTTTGCCCGTGCGCAGGTCCTTGTCCCCATCCTCTTCCAACTACTAGTCTTATTACAATTGGAACATTATGTTTTCCATTGGATGCATAAAAGGTTTTAGCAGCATTGTTTATTATTTGTTCAAGGGCTAAAAGGGCAAATTCAACTCTTTGTAAATTTATTATAACCTTATCGCCTAACATTGAAGCACCAATTGCTGCTCCTACAAAAAGATTTTCTGAAAGGGGCATTTCAAAAACTCTTTTGGATCCAAACATCTTTGTTAATACTTTGGTTGTTTTAAACATTGCTGCCCCATCGTCAATCCCTTCACCAAATAAGATAATATTTTTATCTTTCTTCATTGAATGAATTAAAGTTTCCCTTATAGTTTCTGCTACCGTTGTTCTTTTAGTTTTTGTAGACATATTTTGATGCTAAGTTTGGATTTGGCAGTTTAGTATTTTCAGATTTATCAAAAATTTTTTTAATAGCCTTTTTCATCTGGAATTTATTTTTCCTCAAACCTTCTAAAGTTAAAATTTTCTTTTTAACCAAAAGCTTCTCGTAGTATTTGATAGGGTCAAGATTAAACCAATAATTCACCTCTTTTTTATCTCTATAATTAAGATTATCATCACTGGAAGGACCGCAATGTTGTAAGAATCTATAAGTGTCAAGCTGAAGAAAAAAAGGTTTTTTATTTTTTTTAATAAATTTAATTGCCTTTTCTGTTGCTTTCATAACATAATCTAATTTGTTTCCATTAACTCTAGCTGATTTAATTTTATGAGATCTTGCAAATCTAGTAAAATCTGAACTTGTCTGTCTATCTTTGACATGAGTAAAAATGGAATAATAATTATTTTCGCATACATATAAAATTGGTAAATTAAATATTGATGAAAAATTTAGAGACTCATGGACTATTCCTTCGTCCATTGTCGCGTCACCTGTAAAAACACAAGTTATAGAATTTATTTTTCTTCTCATTTGCGCAAAAGCAGTTCCTGTTGCCAGTCCAACGGAACTACTAACAATAGGAATTGAAGCAAAAAAATTTCTACTTATGTCTTGTAAATGCATTGACCCTCCTCTCCCTCCGATACATCCATTTTCATTACCATGAATTTCATCTATCATTTTTTGAACGTTTCCTCCCTTTGCTAAATAGTGTGCATGCGATCTATGATTACTAAATACAATATCCTCATTTTTTAAATTGCTACATACGCCAACAGCACAGGACTCTTGACCAATTGATAGATGAACTGGGCACCTCATTTTTTCTTTCTTATACCTTCTTGCAATTTCCTCCTCAACAAGACGAATAAGATATAGCTTTTCTAAATTTTTTTTAGTGTAAATATTTTTCATTAATATTTATTATAGAATTTTTTTATATTATCACAAACAAACTCTATATGTTTTTTCTTTAGATGTTGGTGGTGAGGAAAAGCTAAAACTTTATTACATATTGCTTCGGCTTTTGGAAAATCCCCTATTTTATATCCAAATTTCTTTGAAGCGGGATGCAAATGTAGTGGTGTTCCATAATAAACGAGTGTTTGGATACCTTTGGAATTTAAGAATCTTTGTAAAAGATCCCTTCGTCTACACAAACCAATAAACATAACATAAGAACTTTTTTCGTGAAGTTTTTCTTCTGGAAAAAATAAATTTTCTTTTGGTATTGAATTATCCTTTAAAAAATTCCTGTAAATTTTAACATTATTTCTTCTTCTAGAAATTATTGATTTAAGCTTTTTGAGTCTAAATGAAAGTACAGCTGCGTTTAAACTGTCTAGTCTTGAATTGACTCCAAATGAATCTACTCGGTCTCTAGATACTAGTCCATGATTTCTAAAAATTTTAATTTTTTCAAATTCCTTTTTATTATTTGTTATCAGGTATCCTCCATCTCCTAATGCATTAAGATTCTTGAGTGGATGAGTTGAAAATATTGCTGTATTACCAAACTGACCCGCATGTTTATTTTTATAATAAGCGCCCATAGCTTGTGCAGCATCCTCTATAATATCAATTTTATATTTTTTTCCAATCTTGTTAATCGCATCCATATCGCAAATTCTTCCGGTCCAATGAACTGGAACTATGGCCTTAGTTTTTTTCGTAATTTTTTCTTCAATTAGTTTTGGGTTAATATTTAGATCGTCTCCAACATCGACAAAAACGGGTTTGGCACCCAAATGGTTTATTGCTCCTGCGGTTGCAACAAATGATTTTGAGGTTGTAATAACTTCATCTCCTTTCTTTATATTTTTTGCCCACAAAGCCATCATTAAAGCATCGGTACCAGAGTTTAAACCAACACAAAATTTAGTTTTTGTATATTTATTTATTTGCTTTTCAAAATCAGATACTTCTTTAGTTAAAACTAAATGTCCCTTTGAAACAGTATTTTTGAAGCAGGAAATTAATTCTTTTTTTTCCTCCTTGTATCTTTCAATTAAATCAATTAATTTAACTTTCATAACCTTGTATTTTGATAAATAATGTTTGTTCCTTATAACTATTTACCATACGAATTTAAAAATCCATCTAAAATTCTTAAAGAGTGGAAAAAATTAATAAAAACTAGCGAATTTACTTTGGGAACGTACGTAAATAAATTTGAAAAAACGTTTTCAAAATACATAGGTGCAAAATATTGTATTTCTACCAATAATGGAACGGATGCTTTAATTCTCTGTTTAAAATCATTAGGTATTGGTAAGGGTGATGAAGTTATAACTGCAACAAACTCATTTTATGCAACGGCCGGAGCCATATATGCAGTGGGCGCAAAACCTATTTTGTGTGATGTGGATAGCAGATATCAAATAGAAACAAAAAAAATTAAAAGCTTAATTAACAAAAGAACTAAAGCCATTATGCCATTTCATTGGGCTGGCGCATCTCCAGAAATGAATAAAATTCTCACAATAGCAAAAAAATATAATTTATACATAATAGAAGATGCTTGCATGGGTATTGGAGCAAAAATAAGTAAAAAATCCCCTGGTACTTTCGGAAATGTAAATGCTTTTAGTATGCATCCTCTAAAGTCACTAAATGTTATGGGTGATGGAGGTGCTGTAGTAACAAATAATAAAAATATTTTCAATTGGTTAAAAAAATATAGAAATCATGGGATGATAAATAGAGATAAAATCTCTTTTTGGGGTGTAAATAATAGAATTCAACCACTTCAAGCAGTAGTCGCTTTAGAGGGTCTAAAAAAACTTGATTACAATCTTAAAAAAAGGAAATTAAATGCTGATTATCTTGACAAAAATTTAAGAGAAATATCAGAATTCGTTAAAATCCCAAAAAGATTAAAGCATCACAAAGAAACATACGCTTTATATATGATACTTTGTAAAAATAGAAATAAACTAAAAAAATATTTAGAAAAAAATAATATAGAAACTAAAATTCACTATCCAGTTCCTTTACACAAACAAAAACCTTATAGAAATAATTCAAAAAAAATTTTTAATTTAAAAAATTCTGAAAATCAGGCAAAACATCTTTTGACTTTGCCTGTTCATCAATTTTTAAGTAAAGCACAACTTGATTATATGGTTAAAAAAATAAAATATTTTTATTTAAAAAATGACTCTTAGAGAACTAAACCTGTTAAATACTTTTCCAAGAATTAAAAGAGATATTGAATCTAGAAAAAAAAATAAAGAAATTAATAGAAAAATTGCAATGAAGTTTGGTCAGGAATATTTTGATGGAAACAGAGAACAAGGATATGGCGGTTACAAATATGATGGCAGATGGAAGAAAGTAGCAAAAAAGATAATAGAAGTTTTTGGTTTAAAAAAAGGTTCACGTTTCTTGGATATTGGTTGTGCTAAAGGTTATTTGCTTTATGATATGTTCAAAACGAATCCAGAGATCCAGCTTCAAGGTTTAGAAATATCAAACTATGCAATTTCATGTGCTCCGGAAGAAATAAAAGATAAAATTATCCAAGGTAATTGTAAAAAATTAGATTTTGAGAAAAATTCTTTTGATGCAGTAATATGCATAAACACAATTCATAATCTTGAAATAGAAGATTGCAAAAAAGCAATAAAAGAAATTCAGAGAGTCTCGTCGGGTAATGCTTTTATACAGGTAGATGCTTATCGAAATGAAAATGAACTTCAAGTTTTCAAAGATTGGATGTTAACAGCAAAAACATATTTAAAACCCAATCAATGGATTGAACTATTTAATGAAGCCGGATATACAGGATATTATTTTTGGACAATTTTAGAAAATGAAAAATAAATTTTTAGAAATTTATCTTGAAAGTTTTAAAGAATCTTTAAAAACAATTAAATTTGAACAACTAAATAGATGTGTAAAAATTTTAAAAGAAGTAAGAAAAAGTAAGGGAAGACTGTTTATTATTGGTGTCGGTGGAAGCGCGGGCAATGCTTCTCATGCTGCAAGTGACTTTAGAAAACTCTGCAATATAGATGCTTACTCCCCCGCGGATAATATTACCGAAATAACAGCCAAAACAAACGATGAAGGTTTTGAAACAGTTTTTGACTCGTACTTAAAATTATCAGGATTAAATCAAAAAGATTCTCTTATGGTTTTTTCTGTAGGAGGGGGAAATTTAAAAAAGAAGGTTTCGGTAAATTTAATTAAAGCCATAAAATATGCCAAGAAGAAAAGATCTAAAATTATATCTATTATTGGAAGGAAAGATGGATTTGCATATAAAAACTCAAATGCAGCTATCTTGGTAAATGTAAATAATAAAAAATTTGTAACACCAGTTACTGAAACTTTTCAGGTACTTGTCTGGCATTTGTTGGTCACTCATCCAAGTCTTCAAACAAATAAAACCAAGTGGTAAAAAATAATAAAGCAATATTTCTTGACCGTGATGGTACTTTAAATAAAGCTTTAAAAGTTAGTAGAAATAAAAAAAGACCCCCCTATAGTATTAAAGAATTAAAAATATACAAAGATATAAATATATTAAATTATTTTACCAAATCGTATTTTCTTATAATCACAACCAATCAACCTGATATAAAAAAAAATATACAAAAAAAATCTTTTAACAATTTGATAAATAAAAAAATAAAAAACAAAATCTTTATCAAAAAAATTTATAGTTGTGAGTGTTTAGAAATTGAAAAAAATTGTAAATGTTATAAACCTAAAAACGGAATGATAAAATCTGCAGAAAAAAAATTTAAATTAAATCTAAAAAAATCATATGTGGTTGGTGATAGTTGGAGAGATATTGGTGCGGGGAAAAAAAGTGGATGCACAACAATATTAATTAATAGAGATAAAAAAACAATTAGAATGAACAAATACAAACCTGACTTTAAAGTAAAAAATTTAATATCATTAAAAAAGATTATAAGGAATTAATTTATGTCAAAGAATATAGGTAAAAGTCCCAAAGATGCCTCTGTTATAATTCCATATCAGAAAAAAAAAATTTTGTTACAATTTAGATCTAACAGTAAAAAAATTTTTTATCCTTTATATTGGGGCTGTATAGGCGGTGCAAAAGAATTTAAAGAAAAGCCAAAAGAAACTGCTGTAAGAGAATTTTATGAAGAGACAAACATTAAGCTAAATAAAAAACATATTACTTTTTTTTCAGAATTTAGTTTTTTTTTGCAGCCTAAAAAGAAGAGAATAAAAAGATATTTTTATACATATAAAATAAGTAATTTGAAAAGATTTATAAAAAAAATGAAGGTTCGTGAGGGAAAAAAAATGAAATTTTTCGATTTAAAAAATTTTCACAAAATTAAAAAAGTGGTACCTTATGATAAGTTTATATTAGACTATTTTTTTAAAATTAAAAATTATTGAATTTTAAATATCTTTTTAAAAAAAATTATTGGTATATAAACAATCTCAAATAAACTCTTAGACATAAAAGTTGACTTTTTTCTTAGCCTTTGTGCCCTATTATTAAAAAGCCAAATTTCATTAGGAATTTTCTCATTTTTTATCATTTTGTCGAGAATCATAAACCTAATAGAACTGTATCTGGTAGTATAAATGTTCATCACAATAAAATAGTATGTTAAAAATAAAAATATTGTTTCAATTCTTTGTAAGATTTCTTTTTCAAAAATTATTGAAATTAAAATTCCAAAAAATATATTTAGAAATATTTTATTTTTTGAATTTAATGGTAACTGATTTAACAAAAAAGTTACTAAAATAAAAAGTATAATTTTTTCTATCATTTAATCTTTAAATAAAATTGTGCTTAATAAAATTACTAATTTGTGTGCAAGTATGCCCCTAGTACTAACTCTATTTTTAATAATTAACTTATCTTCTTTCATCAAAATTAGTCTTTTTTGAATAAATTTTTTTTTAAGGAATAATTTTTTATTTTTTTTTAAATAAATTATCGAAGGACTATCATTAAAAACTAAAGTTAAAAAAAGGATGTATGAAACAATAAAGGATACGTTTATTAAAAAATAGTCAAAACTATTCTCTAAATTGAAGCTCATGTTATAATTATAAACACATATCAGAGAAAAAATTATCAGAGTTTGTAAAAACCAAAATTTTTTTAAATTTAGAATATTGAATATAAAAATTTGAAAAACAATTAAAATTAAAAAGTTATTGATGATCAGTTTTAAAAACATTAGTGATAGATCTTTTTTGCAGGTTTTAAATATTTAGACCTATTAAATAACTTAACATCAAGAAATAATAAAATAAATTTTGACACAACTTCTAAAAAATTTTTTAATGATACTGTTCGGTCTATTTTTGAATTATTATTGAAAATTAATGGCACTTCTTTATACCTAATATTTTGGTTTAACATTTTAACATTTACCTCTGACCAAAAACTAAAGCGATTTGAATTTATATTTATTTTTTTCAATAAATTTGTTTTGGCAATAAATGGGCCTTGGATGTAATGTATTTTAAGATTAAAAATGTAGCAGTAAATTAATCTAAATAGCATTGATAAAAGATATCTATTTCTAGAGTATTTTTCTAAGTTGATAGGATAAAATAAAATTAAATCTATTTTACTCTTAATATACTTTTTATAGTTCAAGAAAGGAAGATCGTTATCACTTGGTAATGTCATTATATATTTTGTTTTACAATTTTTAATGGCAACTTTAAAAGAGTACCCTATTCCTTTATTAGTTTTATTATTAAAAAATTTAATTCTTTTTTTGTGTCTTTTCTCAAGCTTGCTTATAAAAGTTTCTAAAATTTTTTTTGTTTTATCAACGCTACCATCATCTACAATGATATAATTATTCTGATTGTCGGTCTTGATAAAGAAATTCAATGACCTTAAAAAGTTCTTAATATTTTTTTTTTCTTCGTTATAAAATGGTATAAAATAAGTTATCATTATTTACTTTTTAATCAGTTTGTAAACTTTGACAAATCTGGTTTGAAGTAGTTAGGACCCTTCATAACTTTTCCGTTTTCGTTGTAAATGGGTTTGCCATCCCCTCCAAGCTTGCTCATATTTGATCTTTGTACTTCGTCAAAGCATTTGTCCAAATCTATACCAAATGCAATTCCTGCTCCGTATGTCACGTACAGAATATCTGTTAACGAATCAGCAACCTCAGTCAAGTTTCTTGACTTTATAGCTTCTCCAAACTCATCTAATTCTTCTTTTATTAAATCGTACCTTAATTTCACTATTTTATCCGATGGAAACTCTGCTTTTGTCTTAACTTCTTGACCAAAAGTTTCCATAAATTTTTTAACATCTTTAAAGTTTGTCATAAAATCCTCACAGTTATAATTTATTTATAATAGTATCACATGTATAATATAACTCGAATACATCAATGAAATATAGAACAGAATACGACTCGATTGGAAAAATTAGAGTGCCTGGTGATAAGTACTGGGGAGCATCAACTCAGAGGTCTAATAAATACTTTGACATCGGTGATTTTCTTGTAAGACCTGTTCTAATAAAATCCATAGCAATAATTAAAAAAGCAGCAGCAATTGTAAATGCAAAAAATGGTGATTTGGATAAAAAATTGTGTAAATATATTGTTAAGTCCGCTGATGAGATTATCAAAGGTAAACATTCTGATAATTTTCCTCTTAAAGTATGGCAAACTGGTTCTGGTACTCAAACCAATATGAATGTAAATGAAGTAATATCAAACAGATCTATACAAATGATGGGTGGGAAAATGGGAACAAAAAAACCAGTTCACCCTAACGACCATGTTAATAAATCTCAATCAACAAATGATGTTTTTCCAACAGCTATGCACATAGCGATTGCTATGAAAGCCACAAATAAATTATTGCCTTCTCTTAAATTATTAGAAAAAGAACTATATAGAAAAGTAAAACAGTTTAGTAAAATTGTAAAATTAGGTAGAACACACCTGCAAGACGCTACTCCAATAACTTTAGGCCAAGAATTTTCAGGATATCATTCACAATTAAAAAAATGCATTATAAGGATTGAAAAGGCTTTAAGTGAAATTTATTTTTTGGCACAAGGCGGTACGGCTGTTGGGACTGGTTTAAATACCAAAAAAAACTTTGATAAAAGAGTTGTAAAAGAAATTAAAAAAATAACAAAACTGCCATTTAAACCAGCTAAAAACAAATTTGCAGCTTTAGCCTCCCATGACTCCATAGTCAATTTCTCTGGTACAATGAATACTACTGCTGTTTGCCTGATGAAAATTGCGAATGATATTAGATTTTTAGGATCTGGACCTAGAGCAGGATACGGTGAACTTATTCTCCCTGAAAACGAGCCAGGGTCTTCTATAATGCCAGGAAAAGTGAATCCTACTCAATGTGAAGCTGTCACGATGGTTTGTGTAAAGGTCATAGGAAATCATAACGGTATTACTATTGCAGGATCACACGGACATTTTGAGCTAAATGTTTTTAAACCTCTAATAATTCATAATATTTTACAATCAATAAATATAATGAGCGACTCAGCTAAGGCTTTTTCAAATTATTGCATAAAAGGGTTAAAGGCAGACAAAAAAAGAATTAAATCTTTACTAGATAATTCTCTGATGCTTGTCACGGCTCTTTCTCCAAAAATAGGATACGATAACGCTGCAAAAATTGCTAAGGCAGCTCATAAAAATGGATCAACTTTAAAAGAAGAAGCTTTAAAATCTAAACTTATTACTGAAAAAGAATTTAATAAACTCGTAGATCCAAAAAAAATGACTAGGCCTGATAAATAGTATTATTCCAAACTCTTGTTAATCTCTTGAGCAAATTTCTTAATTTTAAAAAAATCTAAAAAATCCCACACATTATTTTTAATTACATATTCATTAAATAAGTTTTCTATGCTTTTTATGTCTTGAGCTGGAATTTTTTGTTTATTTGCAAATAGATTTTCAAATTTTATTTTTTTTTTGATCACATTTATTTTTCCAAATGCATTAAAACTTAAATCTTCTTCTTCCGCATCAATGTTGAATTTTTTTAAAAGCTTTTTTGCCTTTTCAGAAGTAAAATTAATGAAAAAATTGATTTTTTGATCTTTGCCCTTTCCCAAAAGAGAAAAATTGAATTTAACTTTACTATTATTTCCTATACTTGATGATCCATTTTTAATCTTTAGATCACCATTTTCAAAATACATTATTAAACTTGTATCTTCTATTTTTCCAATAAAAGAATCAGTTCGTTTAGAAACTATATTTACTTTGCCATTAATTTTTTTGCTTATATTTATATACCTAGGATTTTTGATATCTGCAACAGAGTCATAATATAAAAAAAGTTTCCTTAAATTAATTTGATTTACCATAAGATTTAGATCAAAAAAGAAATTTTCTTTAAAATTAATGCTGCCATCCAATTTTGAGTTTAAAAATTTGTTTCTAAAGAAAGAATCTGTGATTTTATAAATTTCATCCCTATCAAAATTTATTATAAAAATATTGTCTAAAACTTTTAATTTCAATTTTCCAGATGCTTTATCTAGACTACTATCTTTATCATAAATTATTTTTAAGTATGTATTTAGGTTTGGAAATATAAAATCTAGATACTTTTCTTTATTTTTTTCACTTGAAAAATTAATTTTGAATTTATTTTGTGAAAAAATCCCTTTAACTGAAACTTTTTTATTATTTTTTTTAAAAGTATTTTTAAGATTAAAATTTTTTATTGGAATATCATTATCTTTACGATCTGAAAATAAAATTTCACAATTTTTTAAAATAAAATTTTCAACATAAGATTGTTCAAAATAATATAAATAGTTTTTTAATTGCTCTGGGGATATCTTTATGCTTTGATTTGATATATAGGTTTTTTTAATTTGTATTTGCTCCAAAGAATTAAGTTTAAAAATAGAAATTAAAAAACTGCTTTTTTCTACAGTGATTGGTTTTGTCCTAGAGTTTGAAAAATTAAGTTTTAACTTCTCTACTACAATTCTTGGGCGTGGAAAAAAATAGTAGGATATTTGACCTTGAATATCTGACCGAACATTTAAATAATTATCTACTTTTTTTTGAAAAATATCTTTTTTTAAATCATAATCAAAAAAAACAGGTCTCAAAAGATAAAAAAATATACCGATTACAATTAAAAGACTGATGCTAATTGCAATGTTTCTGGGTGTTAAAATTTTTTTTAAATTATTAACATCTTTTTTATTTAAGTATGATTTAATTATTTTAATAGCTGAACTTTTCATAGCATTGTTTTATAAGCACTATAATATTAAAAATAAAGTAATTCATAATGAAAGATTTTTTAAATGAACTAAACCAAGAACAAAAAAAAGCTGTTTTAAACACACAGGGTCCGACACTTGTTGTCGCTGGCGCAGGATCTGGTAAAACAAAAGTACTTACATCGAGGCTGGCATATATAGTTAAAGAGAAGAAAGCTTGGCCTAATCAGATACTCTGTGTGACTTTTACAAATAAAGCGGCAAAAGAAATGAGGGATAGGGTAGTAAAAAATTTAGGTGGAAAATTAAGTTCCCTTCCATGGCTAGGAACTTTTCATGCAATTAGTGTTAAATTTTTAAGGAGACACGCTGAGGCAGTAGGACTTAAAAGTAATTTTACAATTTTAGATACGGACGATCAAAAAAAATTAATTAAAAATATTTCAAAAGCTGAAAATATAGATGCAAAAAAAATATCACCGCAATTTATATTGTCTTTGATCGATAAATGGAAAAATAAAGGTCTACTTCCTGATGAAGTTAAAATATCTAAAAAACATATTTTTCAAAATCAAATTTTAAAAGTTTACAAAATTTATCAAAATAAAATTAGAGATTTGAATTCTTGTGATTTTGGAGACTTGATTCTTTATTGTGTAAAACTATTTGAAAAAAATGATGCTATACGAAAAATTTATGCAAATAATTTTAAATATATACTTGTAGATG
>MDTA01120955.1_pt1 | contig 17637 bp, 6 predicted proteins | sample 811151 | NCBI WGS metagenome assembly MDTA01 (sample SAMN05326648, study PRJNA326480) | marine metagenome | isolation source: seawater | place: Indian Ocean: South | collected 2010
TAATATATAATTGGGATGAATTTAGTCTTAATAGTGGTTGTGCAGATTTAGACACTGAGTTTGAATGCGAATCATCTCAGAATTGTGTTTGGGATTCCGGTAATTCTTCATGTAGGTTTGGTCAGGAGGGAGCATACGTATGGAATTTGACCGCTATAATTGGAAATGCTTCAAATGTTGGTGTAAATACGACTAGAGATTGGATCGTTAAATTTGAATGGAATTTAAATCAAGCTCTTAATGCATTAAGTGATGTTTCTGAATTACCAGATTCATCCGTATTTCAACTACAATATGTTAAGATGACTGAAAACGAAACTGGTGAAGAATTTGAGGTAGAAAGAATAGAAGCTATTGACTTGAACAGCTATCCATTAGTTGATTTAAATGAAGATGGTATTAATGATGAATGTATTGCATCCGAGTCAGGAAATGTGTGTATTGAAATACCATTTAATAACATGTTAAAATTAGAGAATATGTCTGTTGAAGATACTTATACATGGAATATAAGAATTGTATTAGGATCTGAAATTGAGCTTGCATATTTTGGTGATCAGGATGAACTTAATACGGACTTAAGTTTGCCAAAAAGTTTTGAATTTAGTGACGCTTTTCCTAATCCATTTAACCCAAAAACGTCGTTTGATTTTTCATTACCAAGGTCCTCGACTGTCAATATTGAGGTTTTTAACGTACTTGGACAAAGCGTTTTAAAACTTATTGAAGATAGGAACATGAATGCAGGTTATCACAGTATCACTTTAGATGGCTCTAGCTTATCAAGTGGTATTTATATCGTAAGAGCTCAATTGGGAGATCGTTTCATGAAGGTAAATAAGGTCATTTTATTTAAATAGTTTACCATAAATCCAATCATTGAATAATCTTGTATAGATAATCGCCTCATAAGTAAATTAATAAACTAAATATTTCCCTATTAGTATTAATAATACTATATATATTCTAAAATTAAAATTGAGGATTTAGCTTTGAAAAAAATCATATTGCTTTTTCTTTATTTATTTTTTGTCGGCTGTGAAAATGAAGTAATGGAAGATAGTGATTCTAATGAGTTGCAAAACACTTTAAACGACGACCTAACAGGCGTATCAGGTCTATATAACGATTATTTTTTTCCATTAGAAAAAAAACTAGACATATCTTATCGTACAAACAATAACCCTGAGTATAATAATAGTGATACTCTAAATTTACAAACTTTTCCTGAATATTTGTTGTATGTTTCTTCTAGCAGTCAAGGCGACTCAACATATTATGAGTATGATACAGCAAACCTAGATGTTGAAAATTTATTATTCAATTCGGAATCAATGGATTTTGAAAATTTAGAAGTTGTTGTAAATGATGACACAACGCTGTCCAGTACTGTTGTTGTTTCATCTCCGAAACACAAAGATTTTAAAAATTACGAATGGAGTTATGAGTTTGAAAGGTATATTGGCTCTCAAGATATTGACCATCAGGATTGCGCGCAAAATGCACAAGAGTGTAGATCTGTTACATATTTGGGGGATGGTAAAGATTTGGGTTTTATATTTGATTCAACCTCTAATTTAATATATGTTGAAGACCCAATTACATTCACTAAAGTAACATCAATTATTGACTCTTTGGGTGATGATTTTTATTCATATATCGATTTATCAGATTATGATACTACAATTACTGAAATTTGCGAGCCTGATCCTGTTGTTATATCTGCTGACTCAGTTCGAATTGATTGCAAAGCGTTTAAAGATACGCTAATATTTGAATATGAGGTTGGTGTACTAGGTCTTGATTCATCAATGTTCTTAACTGAGGCTGGAACCATAGGAGACTTGCCGAATAATTTGTTAATTGATGAGAATGGAAACGATATTACAACTTTTATACCTGATCAAGAATATGTACTGCAGAATGGAGAGAGCATTACACCTGTAGTTACTGTGACATATAGAGATACTGTCGTAAAACCTTATACAAACTTTAAAGAGAAAGTCATGGTATTGGAAAATCATATTATCGATGAGATAAATGATGATTATTATTCTTATGCAGTTATGAAATCAAATGTCGGATGGGAGAATAATGGTGTTGACATGAGTTCTAATGGTTATTTTTTATATCGATATGATGAGCATGCTTTGTATGAGTTAATTTATCCTGCTTATTTTAATTATTACGGTGGTGTTTGGGATGATGTTAACGAAGTATTCGTTGATAATGGATGGTCAAATCATGCAGATAATATTGATTCTGTAATGTTCTACCTTCCATTCAGAGATGGTGAAACTGTTGAATATGAGAAAACAGTATATTTTAATGATTCATATGACGATAATGGTAATTCAACTGGTAATTCTGCTCAATACTTTATAACCTCATCATACAATACACAGCATGGTGATATAGTTGATATTGAGAATATATCTATTAATGGAGTTTTGCACAGCAGCTATTCCTTTGATGATGTTTTTAAGGTTACTAAATTAGGTACAATAACAATGATAGGTAGCGGTGTGAAGTATACAGAACTGCAAACGTACTGGCTGGCACGAGGCTATGGTATAATAAAGCAGTTAATTGAATATAAGTGGGGAGATTATGAAATGACAACCGCCCACGAGTGGACCATGCAAAGGTATAATGAGTCTGAACCAGCAGCACCAATAGTCCTTAATAGCATAGAAGATTTAGTAAGGCAATTCAATGAAGATCACTTTATTCCGAAAAAATCATCTGGTATCGTCAAGTTTGCTCCAAAATTTAAATAAAAGGTTTATCATGATGAAGTATATATGTATATATTTAATTTTTATTGCTGGATCCATCACAATGGCAGGTACTGATGGTACTATTAGAGGTAGAGTGACTAACGACAAAGGCGAAGCTCTTCCCGGTACACAAGTGTATATTCCTCAAACTTCATATGGTACTATGACTGATGGTGATGGGAATTATATTCTATTAAATCTTCCTGTAGGAGAGTATGATCTTGTTTTTGCCATGATCGGTTACAAGCAACATAATGTTAAAAATTTATCAGTCGTTATGGATCAAACTCAATGGCTAAATGTCAAAATGCAATTAGAGAGTATTTCAGGAGAAGAAGTTGTAGTAGAAGCTCAGAGAGATATGGTTGAACATGATGTTACAGGTACAAAGCAAACTGTCTCTGGGGAAGCAATTAAATCCTTACCATTAAAAGATGTAAGCGAATTGTATTCGTTGCAATCTGGAGTTGTTAAAGTTGAAAGCCGTCAGCAAGGAATTCCCGGACATGAGGAGCGGGGGTTAGAAGAAGTGCATGTAAGAGGTGGTCGTTCAGGTGAAATTGCGTATATGATAGACGGAATGTACATAAAAAATCCTGTTTTTGGTGGAATTGGTAATGGTACGAGATTAAATCTTTTCGCTGTTAAAGAATTTGATTTCCAGCCTGGGGGGTTTTCAGCAGAATATGGAGATGCTATGTCTGCTGTCGCAAATTATCATACAGCAAAAGGTGGTGATGAGTTTTCATTGAAATTTAAATATGAAACAAGCGCTCTAGGCAGTGATTATGACCGAAAAAAAGCATATAATGATTATAATTTTGGTTTAGGCGGTAAAGTGCCGATACCAGAATCAGCTGGAAAATTATATTATTGGATGTCAGGTCAAATGACAAGTGCAAATTATAAAGTTTTAGAATTTGATGATAATATCTTTTTAGAAAATGATAAAGGCAATAGTAATAATAGAGATAATTTAGTTCAGCCTTTTGACAGTGAGGCTGGATTCCAAGTTTTTGGATTCGAGAATGTCAATGATATATTTACCAAAATTACATACAACCCAACAAACAAGATTAGAACAAATTTTTCATATTGGCAAGTAAATGCGCATAGAAAAAGATTTGATCCCACTTATCAATATTGGGATGAAGGACAAAATGAATTATTTAGAGATACAAAGCGATTTTATTTTGAATTTAATCACACGTTGTCCCCAAAGACATTCTATAATCTGAGATTATCGAGATTCCAGCAAGATCAATTCCAAGGTGTGCGTTGGGCAGATAGTGATGGTGATGGTTATCCTGACTGGTTTGAGTGGAAGCATGCTGCAGGTAATAGGCCATATTCTGATCCTTATGATGCAAATGTTATTCCATATGAGGTTGATAGAGGGAATATCGTGTACACTAAATACGATGATAAAAGTGGTTGGTACATCGGTGCAAAACCAGGAAAGTATGATTGGTCAACAGCTGAAGATTGGGACGATGAAAATGGAGACGGTATATGGGAGATTGGAGAATCATTTTCTGATTGCAACTTAAATTCTAGTGGAAACTTAGTTTGTACTGACTGTCATTTTAATACAGAAAATGGTAATTACGTATGTGAAGGATTAACTGTCGGGGACTCTCAATGGAATGGACCTACATTATTGAAAGAAGCGACTAGAAGAGACGGTTCTACATGGTTATTGCCTGATATGTTTGTAAACTATAATCAGTTAAATGATAGAGCATATCATCAAGATCAGCTCATGTACGATACATATCAATTTATGGATGAGGGTGGGAATTTAGATATAGAATCATTTAATGATTATGTCTATAATGAAAATGGTGATAGTCTATATTATTTTGGTTGGAACGAATTTAAAGCTTTTGGAGGTAGTGATTATTACTATAACGAATCTACAACTTATACAAACGAATTAAAATTTGATATCACATCACAGATTACTAATAGATGGAAAGCTAGATTAGGGCTTAGTTTGAAATCTCATTTAATTGAATATTATGAAGTTCAGGCACCCTATAGGAGAAATCCTCTTACAGAAGATTTTTCTGAAGATTTTAAAGACTTTGGAAGAGATAGAATATTAGCAAAAGATTATACTGCTGAAGAATGGTACAATATTACCGGAGAATATCCTGAAGAATGGCTTAATAACAGTCAAAATGATCTTGATTCAGATAACGATGGTTTGAGTGATAATGAGCTATACCAAATTAGAGCCTCTGGAAATATTTTAGTTTTCCCAGATGCTGGTGAAAATAATGGTATATGGGATTATGGTGAAGATTACTTTGATCTAAATGACAATGATAATTTTGATAAGGGGCGTCAGCCAGAAGAAATTTCATTTTATTTAAATAATACAATTGAAGTTCCATGGATGGTAATAAATGCAGGGGCTAGGGTTGATATTGTTAATTATAATACTAGAATGTGGTCAGATCCGAATGGGAATATATCTCCATACACCCCTTATTTTTACCTAGACGCTGATGGAGATGGTAAATGGGATAAAGGCGATTATTATGATTACGGTTGTGATGGAGCGCCTAATACCGGAGATCCAGGAGAGGGAGATAATACATTTAACCTTGACGAAAGTACAGGTTGTTTTGAAAATTTAAGAGAACCAATAATTGAAGATTCTTATGATCCTCAGGCTAATGTTTTATTTGCAAATACATCATACTTATATAAAATTAGCCCTAGGATTGGATTTAGTCATGTAATAACCGATAAATCAAATTTTACATTTAATTATGGAGTGTACTATCAAAACCCTATATATAGAAACGTTTTTATTAATACAGGGCAATTAGAGGATCCTAATCAGATATTTGAACAATCTGTTCCTTTGGTCGGTAATGCGGGGATGACTGCTAGTAGGTCTGTAATATATGAATTTGGTGTAAATGTTCAGGTAGGAAGAAACTTTGCTTACTCTGTTATTGGTTGGGCGAAGGATATGGACCAAATGCTTACTACAGAGCGAAAAAACTTTGGTGTTTATAATTATAATGTATTTAGAAACTATGATTATGGTTCTGCTAAAGGTATTGATTTAAATCTTGAACAAAGAGGAAACTTTATTAATACGATGTTGCAATATACTTATTCAGTGGCTAAGGCTAATAGATCTTATGATTGGGAAGCTTACTCAAAAGTAACTACTGGTGAGCCTGCACCTACACAAGAATATCTTCAGTCTTATGATCGTACGCATGATGTTGCACTAACATTATACTCGATATTGCCTTTTGGGGTAAGGATGGGGCTTACTGGATTTTACCAATCTGGGTATCCATATACTCCAATTATCTATGCGGGGAACCAAGCTGAACAGGGTGCGAAAAATTCTGAGAGATCACCCTCTTACAAAGATATGAATTTGACATTATCAAAATATATGTCCATTGGGAATACTAAGCTATCATTAGGAGCTTCAATTTATAATGTTCTTAATATTGAAAATGCGCTGGACATTTATTATACAACTGGAGATCCTTTAGATCCAGGACCGCAAAGTATGGAAAACGTAGGTCTTCCAACGGATGGTGGTACGTTATCAAACTCATTTTATGATACTCCGTGGAGACTTATGCCTCCTAGACAAATTAATTTTCACGTTAAATTAGAGTTTAATTAAATATGAATATAAAAAAAACTGTTTTAAACTTTACTCTTAGTTTATTTTCAATTACAATTGCTTTTAGTGCTGATGCAAACACTTTTGATAAAAATAGTGATATAAATACAACCCAGAATGTTGCTTTATCTGCAACGGGTAGTAAACCAAATGATCCTCTTATGGATAGAGCAAAGGGTTATTTAACAAAAGGTAAATTCCAGTCTGCTATTGGAAATTATGGTACATTTATCGATTGGGATCATAATCCTAGTGGTTTATGGGGCGATTATCAATATTTCCCAGCACTGGGATTTATGTTTGGAGTTCCTGGTTCTCATTATGCTCATCAACTAAAGACAGATAGTGATGGCTATGTAAACACATTCGTTGAAACAACTAGTGATTGGTATAATGTTACAAGTGGTATTGTTGGTACTAGTGCATATTATGTTTTTAAATCATCCTGGGCATATGATTTATGGATTGATGGATCTACAGAAAATTTCTCTGGCGTCCTTTTTAATATGGGTTTAGACAGTGAGACTGCTGTCTTTGAACCAATTGTATCATTAGGTGATTCAGCTTGTTCAGAAGAGATGATTATTGAAAATCAATTGTTTAATGGAATACACCAATGGGTTTTGTGTCAAGAGGAGCAGGCATTGTATATTTCTGTAAGTGAGGATGAAGATTTAACCTTATCGAGTTCACGAATTGGATTTATACATCCTTGGGCAAAAAGACCAGCTTTCAAGAAAAGAGAATTGACATCTCCATATAGAGATGAGTATGAATATGGGAATGATGGAGATGCATGGACAGAAGATGATGAATACGCGTATTATGGAGCTAATGTGGCAGAGTCTTGGTTTAAGGGAGAATTAAATACTGATTGGCAACCTAGTTGGGGTTCAAGAGGAAGTACGCATGGAACATCTACCACATCGGGAGATATATATGGTGGTGAATATACAAGTCCAGACGATTCTTATCCCATGCTAGCTACGAGTACACTTCCAGAAACTTGGCCTACACATCCAGAGACAAATTTACCTACATGGCCTGGTTGGTATGCTGAAATAATACAAGAAGGTTCAGGAGGGGGTGTCGACGGCGTTGGTGGTACTGTAGAAGTTGGTACATTTATTTCTGATGAAGATGTTTATATGGAGTTTGATGACAGATGGGCACATAGAGGAAATCCAATTGAGTTAGGTGACGAATATGAAAATATGGGATATCCACTTGGTATAAAAGTAAAAGCTATGGCGCATTCTTATGGTGTTGCCTTTGCTGAAGATGTCGCTTTTTTCACTGTCAAAGTTTCTAATGAGAGTGGAGACTATATTGATGAAAATGGAAATTTTCAAGAAGGTATGATGATGCCTGATGGAACTCAGTTGAATGATGGAAAAGGATTTAATTATAGAAATGCTTCAATGGGATTTTATTTTGATGTAGATTCATATAGCGCAAATGCTGATGGTAGTTATGGTGGTCGTTCAAACGATGATGATATGATGGGATTTGATAAAGAATTTAGGTTTGCATATATTTATGATCTTGACGATAATAGTTATGGTGCTACGAATTTAGCATATTCAGCGGTAAAATTATTGGATACTCCTCTTTCTGCAGGATATGTTGATACTGATGGAAATGAATCTCCAAATATTTCTCCAGGAGATACTTTAGGAATGACTGATTGGCACCATTTTAGTTGGTATGCGCGTCCTGGAGTTGTAGAAGCTGAAAGTAACACAACATCGTGTTTTGCAGGAAGTGAAGGATGTCCGGTGGCTAAAAATAAAGAAGAAATTCAATTTAAAGTCATGACGGGAGATACCACAAATTTGTCAAGTGAAGAGCATGATAACTATTTTCATACTGCCGATATGGATGAGGATGATCCCAGTACGTTGAATCCTCATTTTGATTCTATGGATGGATTACTAGCCAAATATGATGAAGGCTTAGATTGCGTTTTGATGATGAGTTGCGGACCCTTTGATTTAGATGTCGGTCAAGAAGTATTCTTTTCATTTGCTGTGATTATGGGACAAAATCTTGATGACCTTAGAAATAATGCGACCATGGCTCAGTTAATGTACGATGAATCTTATCAAGGTTTTTCACCTCCTACCACTCCAGAGGTATATGCTGTAGCAGGGCACGAAGTTGTAACTATATACTGGGATAATAATGCAGAATCATCAAAAGATAGAATAACTAATTATAAAGATTTTGAAGGTTATAGAATTTACAAAAGTATAGATGGCGGAAATACCTGGGGGAATAATGCATATGACATGATTTTTGATAGTGATGGTATTCATGTTGGCTGGAAGCCTTTAGCTCAATTCGACTTGACTTATGAACAAGATATCGAAAAGTTTGGGAAGGACATAAGTGGTTCTGATCCCCTTGCGCCATGGATAAGTTTAGGTACAAATAGTGGTATTGTTAATTCTTATGTTGATTCTAATGTAGTTGATGGTGTGGAATACACATATTCTGTCACAGCTTATGACATGGGTGTTGATGCTGACTATACTGTTGAATGGGAATATCAAGATAGCACACTGGTTTATGAATATGATCAAATAAGTTTACCAGATAGTGTTGTTTATTATGTTTTTGGTTCTCAGTTTGGTTCCTTTGGTAGTTCTGATGAGAATTATTTAACTGACATTGAAGAAAATTGTGCTGGTCTAGACAATTATCCTAACTGTGGTTCTCCCTTTGAGTTCAATGAGTGTTGCGATACTATTAGTACTTTTTTAGGTACCGTTGCTGTTGATTCTTCATGGGTTAAAACTGGTTTTTATGCTGCTGATACAATATATAATGATATTACTAATCCAGATCATTGGGCAAGCCCTCATGGTTTAGTTAGTCTGGAAAGTCCAAAAGGAACAAGTTTCAGAGATAAGAATTATGTTGAAGTAGTGCCAGGATTTAAACCTACAAATGTCACTAATCCAGATATTAATCTCGGAGATAATCCTTTTGAAGAATTAATCTCTTTTGGGAACGGTAACAAATATTTTACTATTATTAACGAGGAAACACACTCATTTGAAAATGATGGAGGTATAAATGATAATTTATACAGATATCAGGTTGTTGCTGAAGCCTCGCCTACTTCTTATCAAAATTTAGACTTGAATAATCCTATGTTATTTGCATACGAGGTTGAAAATAATGGTGGATCATATGAAGCAGTAGAATCAATTGAACAAGTCGCAAGTTTATACTTACTTGACATAGATACAACAGTTAGTCCGTACGATACCTCAATAGTTCTTAGTGATGGAAATTATGTTTACGCTGATACATCTTTCTTGAATTATCCTGGTACAGAAATTATTTCACGAGATATCAATACAGGGCAAGTGGTATACATGCAGCCTAATTATTCATTAAAAGAATTCCATATAGGTTATGAGAGTGATGAGAATTATGATCTCAATTGGTCGGAATTTCATAATGGATTAATGGTTCGATTTGATAATCCGCCCAAACAAGAGCGACAATTTACAAAAGCAAATAAAGTTAAAGAATTAAGCTTGGATGTATCAGGAAGTGGTGATCGCTCGTGTTTAGAGTTGGAAATGCATGCAAAAGATTATCCACAAAATGATATACAAAAATTTTATGATTATGTAATCGTATTTGGAGATTCAAGTATCGCCTATAGAGGAGGCGGAGCTTCTAATTATCAATTTTATGTCCCAAATCCAGACAGTAAATGTCATCAACTATCTTCAGCGTCATCTTGCGATATGGAGAGTGGTTGTGAATGGAGTAGTGAAGATAATTATTGTTTCGAGCCTAAGGCAGGATTGGGGAGATGTGAAGATCAATTGGTACCATATGACTGGAAATATCCATTTTCAGTTTATAATGTAGAAACAAATAGGCCAGTATATTTAGGACCTTCGTCAAATACTTATGATCATGATAATAATCCAGATACAAGCCCTATCGAAATAACTAGTTATGTAAGAGGATTAGAAATTAGGTTCCTAGAGTCAGGAGTAACAGATCCTACGTATTACCCTCATTCGCATGCTGAGCAAGGTTCTGTCGATGAATGTGATGATTTTTTATATATGACATTTATGATGAACTTAGATTTAAATACATTACCATATTCTGATATAAATTGTCCGGGAGATCCATGTTGTCTCGGGCAAGGAGAAACAGAACAAGATGCGTTGACTCCATGGCAGTATAATAATTCTGATGAAATTGTAATTACCATGAAGAGAAATTTTTCAGACGGTGATTCTTGGATTCTAGACATGTCTGAATTTGGTAAAGCTGAGGAAGTTACACAAGAGGATTTAGAGCAAGTAAAAGTTGTGCCAAATCCATATATTGTCTCTTCAGGTATGAACGAGACAAAGTATTCAAAAAGATTAGCATTTACCAAGCTTCCAGAAAGGTGTACTATAAAAATATTTACTATTTCAGGGGAGCTTATAAGAGTGCTTGAGCATGATGATACATTTTTATCTTCAAAGTTTTGGGATTTAAGAACAGAGAATAATCAGGAGGTTTCACCAGGGTTATATATTTATACTGTTGAATCTGATGGTAAAAAACATATTAGTAAATTTGCAGTCGTTAGATAAGGATATATTATGAAAAACTTGAAAATAATTAGCATATATTTAATTTCTTCTCTGTTATTGTTTGGTTCAAATCCGGATCAGCCTGATATAGTCACCAAAGAAGCTACTGCAGCCTTTAACTTTCTGAAACTACAAACAGGTATTAGAGCAGTTGGCATGGCAGGAGCTCAAGTTGCAGCGGGTATTGGTGTTGAATCTGTTGGTTATAATCCTGCAAGTATAGCTAAAATAAATAGAAGTGATGCTTATTTAAGTAAGACATCCCTGTATAATGTGGGTGTTTCTCATCATGTGTTAGGTTACGGTCGAAAAATTTCTCAGAGTGACTTTGTCAGTGGGCATTTATTTTATTTAGATTCAGGTCTTATGGAAGAGACCTCTACCATCGAATCTGACGGTACTGGCGGAATGTTTAGAGTATATGATTTTGCACTTAGTTTAACTTACGCGAGAAGAATGACAGATAGGTTAAATCTTGGTATAACAGTTAAAATGATCAGAGAAACATATACTAATTTTTCTATGGGAGCGCAAGCTACGGCATTAGATATTGGTTCAGTTTTTGATACAGGATTATGGGGAGTAATACTTGGTATGTCAGTAACAAATTTTGGATCTGAAGTGCGTTATTCCGGAGAATCTTTGGAAATTGATAAAGATCCAATCACCGAAGAACCTATACAGTCTGTAACAAAATCATGGCCATTGCCTTTGACTTTTAGAATGGGGATAAAGACAGATATAATAGGAAGAGATAGTTATTATATTAAAAATCAAATTCATAGATTGACCATGGCGCTGGACGCTGTTGATCCAATAGATAATCTATTGATGAGTAATCTTGGTTTTGAATATTCATGGAGTGATATGGCTTTTCTTAGAAGTGGACTTCATATTAATCATGATACAGCAAGTTTAGCAATGGGTGCAGGATTGAAATGGAATATTTCAGCAATATCTTTTAACTTCGACTATGCTTTCGTTGATTATGGTGATCTTAATTATACCCATCAGTTTGGAATTAATTTTAAATTTTAATATTATATAATAAGGAATAAATATGAAAAAAATAATCATATGTTTAGTTATATTTTTAGTTGGAACTCTTTCAGCTGGAGTTCAAGATACTAAGAGAAAATCAGCTAGAGAGCTTGGAATAACAAATGTACCAACGCCAATTATTCAGAGCAGGTATGAGACAAATGTTTACTATAGAGACTTTGAAGGCGATGTTAGTGATTGGGTGACGGATAGTGGTTGGAATCACAGCGACCAAAACTCAAGTTCTCCGGTTCATAGCTTTAACTCTCCAAATGATGCTACAACAGATGCTGTTGGGGAGCCTCTTGATTCTGCCAGAGCCTTTTGGAACTTATTATCTCCAGATATCCAAATCCCTTTAGTTGAAGATATGGAAGATATTTATTTTAAATTCGATGTAAGATGTGATATGCCTGACTGGGATGGAGATGCTGATGTCGATGGATACTTAGATGATTATTATGGCGTCTCTGTGAGGGAAATTGATGCAGTTTGGCATGTAACTGATTTTAATCCAACTGATGGTAATAGTTATTGGGCTGGAAATGAAGAGGTCGGTGGTTATTTAAACAGTTGGATACAATATCTAGATACACCCACAATAGAAGTTCCTTCAGAAGGCGCTGTACTAGATGCGGATATGTATTGGTATATTGAAAGTGCTGCTGGTGCTGCTGGTGCTGTGCCTGAATGGCCGCAGTTAGACGGATGGGATCAGGCATTGGTGATGATATCAAATGATGATGGTAATACATTTGTTCCTTTATACTCAGATAATGGGTACGATTTTGAGTGTGGTTATGGTGCGGCATGGAATGGTTTGGGTTGTTTGCCTGGCTGGGCAGAACAGACCTCTTGGCATAATGAATCGTTTGATTTAGGTCAATATTCGGGTGAGAGTGTAATCATTCGATTTGCATTTTTGTCTGACCCTTGTTACGCAACAAGTGATCCTGAATGTACTGGAGGAACTTACCCTGATACAGGTTTCCAGATTGATAATATTATTGTTAGATCAGGAGAAACTGTGCTTTTTAGCGATGATGCAGATGGAGATCAGCAAATGGTAGCTTCTGGCTTTGGTAGTTGGAATGATTTTTTTTATGATTATTGTGATATAGATAGACCTGGGACATTGGGTTGGGAAACATATGAGCCGGGTATGGCATTTAGTGGAGATAATCCACTTATGGATTTGACAAGTTTTCAAGGCAAAACAGTTCGTTTTAAGTTTGAAACACGCTATGATGATGATGACTACAACCCATTCCCAACTGATACTGTAGGTACAGGGTTATGGATTGATAATTTTGGAATCTATGTTAATACGATGTATAGCCCACCATCAGGCTTAGTCGCTGAGAGTTTAGATTCTGGGGCGATGCTTACATGGACTGAAATTGATTCTTTGGATGGAGTTACATATAACGTTTTTCAAAATAATGCTATAATTGCAAATGGTGTTATGGGTAATTCTTATTTAGTTACCGAATTGATGAATAATAATGATTACAGATTTTCAGTCTCATGGGTTCACCCAAGTGGAGAAGAGAGTTTACAGTCGAGTGAAGTTACTGTTATTCCTCAAGCTGAGACAGTAGTTCATTTTTCTAATGATGATGGTATGCCTGAAGATGGATTTAATTTTGGTTCTCAGCATTCATCTGCGGTAAAGTTTTCGGCAACTGGTATGGTTTTACGTTTTAATTGGTATCAAATGTCTAATGGTGGTGCATTTCATATAAAGATTTGGGAAGATAGTGGAGGAATGCCAGGAGGTGAAATATATAGTAGAATAGTAAATAATGGTGTAGAGGGTTGGAATACATTTAATGTAAATAATGATGACCCAAATTTAGTCGTTAACGGTGATTTTTGGATGGGTTTTTCAGAATTTAGTACAACAAGCCCGTTTGGATTTGATACTTCATCTGAAAATAGTACTACTATGTTTAGAGACGGCCCAACTAGTTCTTGGTCGTTGATATCTGAGGCCGGCCTATCTGGAAATATTATGATTCACGCAATTATAGATACTGACGCTAATATTACATGCCCACCAGGTGATTTAAATCTTGATGGTAACGTAAATGTGCAGGATATTTTAGGAATGGTGAATAGTATATTGGGAGCTCTTCAATTGAGTAATGATCAAGTTTGCTCTGCGGATATGAATGGCGATGGGTTGGTTACTATCGTAGATATTACTGTTGTAATAAATATGATATTAAACAATTAGTCATAACTAATTTATCAATTATTTTATCAAAGCAAGGTTCCTTTAATTTGGAGCCTTGTTTTTTTTAGGGAATATTGATTAATAATATATTTATTATTTTTAGTTTTTTTTTATTTCTTAATACATCACTTTGTGTAGAAAAAAGAAAATGTGGAATAAATGCTTCGGCTAATATGGTATCAGCTTCAATTCAGAGGTACCAAGATGCTAAAGCTGGTAGTCTCTCAACAAATATAGATTTAAATTGGATTGGAGTGCAGTTTCATATTGTAAAGGAAGATGATGGTTCAGGAGGATTAAATCAAGATATTATTCCAGATATTTTACATGAATTAAATGAAATTTTCAGTCATGCTAATATTTATTTTTATTTATTCGACACAGTTGATTATATATTTGATTCTGGGTATTATAGTGTAGACGGTAGTCAAGAAGTTAATGAATTAAAAACTATTAATAATATTGAAAATGTCATAAATATTTATACTGTTGAAAGCTTGAGCTTAGACCAGAATCAATTGTGTGGTATATCCTCATTTACCTGGTTTGGTATTCAGGGTATAGTTGTAAAAAATGATTGTTTTGATAAGCTCACTCTCGCTCACGAAATAGGTCATTTTTTTGATTTATTTCACACTCACGAATATACAAATGGCCATGAGTATGTTAATGGATTTAATTGTTCTTTTAGAGGTGATGGTTTATGCGACACGCCTGCTGATCCAAATTTGTCATTGGATGGGATGATGAACCAATGTGAATATATTGGAACCGTGACTGATTTGAATGGACAAAGATATGACGATTGTCAAGGTTATGATATATGCCAGTTATATGAAGGACCAGATGTTAATAATATCATGTCTTACTCGCCAAATAATTGCTTACACCATTTTACGAATGAGCAATATGACAAAATTTATCATACACTTCATAGTCAGCGACTAGCATATATAGTTTATCCAAATTATATTAATTACAGTATTGAGATTTATGATTTTTTAGATATAAATGGAGATAATGATCTAATTATTAATCCTGGTGAGATTATCGATTTGATTTTTAGGGTAAAAATCGATTCATTATGGCCAATTTCAGCGCAAAATATTATTCTTTCATTAACCTCTGAAGAGAGCTATGTGAATATATTCAACCAACAGCTAGAATTGGATTCTTTGAATAATGGCGAGACATTTATTAATAGCAATGAGCCCTTTCAAATTCAATTCTATAATGATGCAGAATTAAGAGATTACGATTTTAACTTAAATATTTATTATCAAATGGAATCTGGATATTTTAATGAAGTTGATTATCCGTTCACTTTAAATATATCTAATAATCAAAATGGGTTTCCTTTCAATATAAATTCTACAATAAGAAATTCTCCTGCAATTTTTGATATAAATGATGATGGATACAAAGAAGTTATTTTTGGATCAGATAACGGTTCCTTGTATATATGCGATAGGGAAATGAATATTCTTAATGAATTCAATACCAATGGGCAAATTTGGGGTTCACCAGCTATTTCAGATGTTGATATTGATGGAGATATGGAGATAATCTTTTCATCAACCGATGGTAATATTTATATGTTGAATAATATTGGTGAATTTCAATCAAGTTATGATATTGGCCAAATTTTAATTGGTACGCCAGCTTTGGGAAATCTTGATGCAGATGACGAGCTGGAAATTGTTTTTGGAGGATATTCTTCAGTTTCTAAATTATTCGCACTGAATCATGATTTTTCTCTGGTTAATAGTTTTCCTATACAGATCGATGAAAAAATAAAAGAAGGAGTTGCCCTCGCAGATCTGAATAATGATAGCCTAGATGAGATATATTTTGGAACAGAAAACGGTAGCTTATTTAAAGTTGATAATAGTGATTTGAGCTTAATTTACACAGCTTCTGATAAGATAATATTTGCACCGGTGGTAATTAATAATGAATATGATGATTTAATCGGATTTGGTAGTGATGATGGGACTTTTTATTCTATAAACTCGACAGGAGAACTCGTGTTTTCCATACAGACAGGTAGTAAAATTAGGTCTTCTGCTTCTGTAATCAATTACGGAGAAAATGGGTATATTTTATTTGGTTCGGAAGATGGTTCAGTTTATAATGTTGATTTTAATGGTAATTCTCTGGCTGGTTGGCCAGTTTTTATAGGGGAGCCAATAAATACGACTCCTGTTTTTGTGGACATAGAACATGATGGAGTTCCTGAAGTTATAGTTGCAGGAGCCTCAATAATTAAAATTATTGATTTTGAGGGTAATATTCTTAACCAACATAATGTAACTAATGATATAATCAAAGGAAGTCTGATTATAGATGATATCGACCTGGACAACGATGTTGAAATTATTTTTGGATCAAATAATGCATTGCATGGAATAGATTATAAGATTCAAAGTAATTCAGAAAACTTTTGGTCAATGTTCCGTGGGAATTTGCTTAGGACTGGATATACAAATTACAGTCATTTAAGTACTATTTTGAAGCAAGATTTTACAGCGCTAGACATTATTAACATCTATCCAAACCCATTTAACAGCCTTACTAATGTAATGCTCTATGTTGAAAAACCAACAAAATACTCATTTAGTATTTACGATTTAAATGGTGCATTGGTTTTTAAAAAAACAGTAAATTACAATTCAGTAGGTCAAAAGAATTTTTTATTTAATTTTAAAGATTTGAGTAGTGGTTTATATATCTTACAAATTAAAAATAATAAAAAGATAAAAAATAGTAAGTTATTATTCTTAAAATAAGTAGGTGGGAGGTTGCAAGAATTTATAATAAAGACTTGCTAAATATATGCTGACATTAATAAAATCAATAGTAATATACCATCTAAAATTTTCGCTTTAAAAAATATAAATACAAATAGGAGAACCAATGAGATTTTTCTGTAAAATTCTTACCATAACAGCAATAATGTCTATTACTTATAGTGCATATGCAACTAAAGCACCTGTAAAAATGAGTAAGAAGAATACAAAATATATTAAACTTAAAAATCAAAGAGAATTCAATGAAGTCTCATCCATAACTACTAATGATAGTCAACCAATTTATTATCCTCAATCTGTAAGAGATGATAATTATTCTTCATTTTCTTTAGTAGATTCATCTATGAACGGATATGGATTGATTGTTTCATCAACAAAACCCTTGGATGTAAATGATAATGGTTGGCTCATGGTTTATCGTCAATTTGTTACATACCCAGATGGATTTTCTGGGCAGCTTGGTGCAGCGTTTTCCTCA
>MDTA01123303.1_pt1 | contig 17637 bp, 15 predicted proteins | sample 811151 | NCBI WGS metagenome assembly MDTA01 (sample SAMN05326648, study PRJNA326480) | marine metagenome | isolation source: seawater | place: Indian Ocean: South | collected 2010
TATTCTTTATTGAGTTATTTACTCTTATAATAACTTTGAATTTTCTTAAAGAAATAGATTTTATTAAATTAACTATAAAAGCTGTTTCGCTATTAAAACATAGAACTGTATTGAATTTATTCTTTAACAATAAATGCATAATTTCTAAGCTTCTTATAAGCCAATTATTAATATCTAAAAATATAATATTTGCTCTTAATGTTTCATTTATTTCTTGGTAAAAATCATTTTCTCTTCCCTTATTCAAAATTAGTAAATACACATTAAAGTTTTTATTTTTAGATAATTCAATAAATAGTGTTTTACATATATTTTCTGTTCCCCCTCGGTCTAGACTAGGAATAATCAATAGTATTTTTTTGATATTAATTTTTTTTAAAACCATAAATATCAAATTATTTATCTGGCCTTAAAAGCTGGAATTGGTAATGGGCCATCTAGTAAATCCAGGGGATTTATATTATTTTTTTTTGAATATTGAACTCTTTTAAATGCATGTCCAAATGCTCTTAATATCTTATCCACACAATAATGATCTAAAGATGAAGAGATATTGAATGTTGTGAGGATTAATACTCCTCTTCTTGTGACTTCTTGTATCCAAAGTGCTCTTGTAGCATCATCAATTTCTCCTTTATCATCAACAAAATCAAAAATTGACCAATTATGATGTCCCTTTAACTTAAAATGATTTTTTAGGCCGCAAGCTTCAGCCATTACTCTTGATCCATCACAAATAGATTTACCAGCAGCTTTCATATTTTGATAAGCATCACCTTTTTCAAGTATTTCTAAAACTTTTTGAGCAGCCGAGATAGAAGCAATATCACCTGCGAAGGTAAAGCTAAAAAAGGCATCTTCAAAAACTTGCATTATCTCTGATTTTCCTACAATACAACTAATTGGCCAACCATTCCCCATAGCCTTTCCAAAGGTTGCAAGATCTGGAATGACATTAAATAATTTTTGCGCTCCTCCAATTCCAAAATGAAAACCAGAACAAATTTCATCAAAAATTAATAAAGCACCATGCTCATGTACTAATTTTTTTAAATCTGATAGGTAGTTTTTATCTGGCCAGTAGAAATTAACCGGTTCTAAAATTACTGCAGCAAATTTATTTAAACGTGATTTAAGGACATTTTCTAAACTTTCAAGATCGTTATATTTGAATTTATGAACTAATTCAATTGTCCCTTTTGGAACCCCTGCTTTTCTAGAAGTTGAACCAATGAACCAATCTTGCCAGCCATGATATCCACAAACTGCAATATTTTCTCTCCCAGTAAAAGCACGTGCTACTCTTACTGCTCCTGCAGTGGCATCAGAGCCATTTTTACCAAATCTTACTTTCTCAGCGCATGGAATTAATTGACATAATTTTTCGGCTAAATCTACTTCTGCTTTATGAGGTAGTGAGAAACAATGACCTTTTGAAATTGTTTTTATTACTGCCTTATTAACCTCATTATTTGCATAACCAAGAATATTTGGTAATAGTCCCTGGATAAGATCGATGAATTCATTACCATCTGCATCTTTAACAATTGAACCACTTCCAGAATCAAGAAAAATTGGGCTTACTCCTCTAATATGAGGTCTCCAACTTTTGGAATATGTTTGAGCACCTCCAGGGATAAATGTATTGCTTTTCTTTAGTAAAATTTCACTCTCTTCTAAATTTAGTTTTTTAGCAGGTTTTTCATTGCAGCTCTCTAATAAAGACAAGTAAAGTCCTTCGTTTATTGTATAGTTTTCTTCTCTTTTTTTAATAGAGTTTAATGCCATAACGATGTCCTCATAGTTATAAAAATCCTTTTTTTTTGTATTTTCTAATTTAAGCCAAACATTTCTAATGAATTTAAGATCATCTAAATAATCTACAGATAATTTTAGATCAGTATATGCATAATAATCATGAATTAGATTATATTTTGATATTAGTCTATTTTTTTTTAGAAAAAGAGTAACATGCTCTAAATCTGTTTTTTCGGATGCATTTAGAAAAGCAAATTTTAAAATTTCATGAGAGAAAACCTCAACATCTTGACCTTCAGATCTACTATAAGGATTTGTATTAGAAACATAATCGAATGATGATCTAAGATATTTTTCAATAACCTCATCTATCGTATCAGGAGTAATTAAAGGGCAATCTCCTGTTATTCTTACAATAATATCTGCAGCTAAAACTTCAGAAGCTTTAAAATATCTTGATAAAACATTACTTTTACTACCGCAAAATACTTCATAGCCATATTTTTCACATAAAATCTTTACTGGTTCATCCTCTTTTAGGTCAGTAGTCGCAATAATTAATTTATCTATTAAATTTGAGGAATTTACTTGTTTTATGACTTTTAAGAGTAAAGGCTCTCCACAAATATTCATTAGAGTTTTGCCTTTGAGCCTATTAGAACCCATTCGAGCTTGAATTATAGCTACAATATTTCCCCGTTTTTTTATATTTTTCAAAATCATACATTAATTAATTTAATTATTTTTTTTTCTTCCATATACCATTTAGTCTCATGGATAAACTTATAGTTAATTATTTTTGCTGATGTAATATTTTTGTTCTTGTAATCTTTTGCAAATTTTTTCAGAGCTTTATAGTTCACTTCACCAATTGGTTCTAAAATCCTGCCAAGGGGAATATGAGACCATTTAGATTGTTTCTTTGGATAAAAATCTAGATTTTTTTCAAAGAAATTTCTTATTTTAATCATTTCCATACTTTTATCAAAACCTTTTGCAATTATGCAGCCGTCAGTGTGAATTTGAATACCCTTTATTTCAAGATTAAAAGATTTAAAATTATATAAATCAATAAATCTATTTACTATATTCTCTTTATTAAAATTCCATTTTTGATTAGGCCAATTAAAAACACAATGCTCTAGACCGAAATTTTTAGGAATTACAAAATATGCAATATTTTTTGGAATTATTTGCTTAATCAAATTTTGAATATTAAACAATTTTGTTCTTAATTCAATATCAAAACTAATTCCTGATAAAAGAGCATAAACCTCTAAGTTTTTGGGACTTGGCTTTTTTATTCTTATGCTTTCTTCATTAAATAATTTCAAAGATTTTTTTAGATCATTTTTATCAAAATCTTCCTGTATAAAAAAATTATTACTAGCATTATCATAGGAATAATTAAGGTTCTTATAATAATTAGATAGTACATTCATATGATTTTATATTTATGTTTTATTAGGTAAAGCTTTTTAAAATTTTCTTGAAATCTATTTTTAATGAATCTTTATCATCTGATCTAATTGGCTTATTTAATTTATCGAGTAACTCAAATTTTTTGTATTTTTCTCTTATTATTTTTGGTAGAAGTTCTATTGTTTCTGGTATTATTAAAAAATAATTTTCCAGTTTAATAGTCCTTTTAGATTCTAAATCAGTTACTAATTCTTCATAAAGTTTTTCGCCAGCCTTTAAACCAATTTCAATAAATTTTGGATTTTCTGATTTTGAAATTATTTTTGCTAAATCTAAAATATTTGCGCTGCCCATATTAAGTACAAATATCTCACCTCCAATCATTTCATTACAAGATAACAGGCATAGGTCAATAGCTTCCTCTTTAGTTATAAAAAATCTAGACATCTTTTTTGAGGTAATGCTTAAACTTTCTCCTCTTTCAATTTGCTTTTTGAAAATTTTAAGAACTGATCCATTTGAATTTAATATATTGCCAAATCTTACACATGAAAATCTTGTCTGATTATTTCCAGCATAATTATTGGCAGCTATAAAAAGTCTTTCTCCAATAAGTTTTGTCGCGCCCATTGTGCTTGTAGGATTTACAGCTTTGTCACTACTTGTAAAGAGAACTTTCTTTACTTTATTTTCTAGTGCTGATTTTATAACATTATTTACGCCATTTAAATTAGTTTTGATTGCCTCAAATGGATTATATTCTGAAAGATATACATGCTTCAATGCCGCACAATGAAATACCACTTCAACATCTTTAAAAGCCATATTTAATCTATCGTAATCACGAACATCTCCAAAAAAGAGTCTTAATTTATTTTTGTATTTACTATCAATTAAACAGTTTAACTTGAATAAACTGTCTTCAGAATTATCAAAAGCACATACTGTAAAACCTCTCTTTAAGAGCTCTTTAACCAATTGACTGCCCACAGAACCACAAGCACCTGTTATTAATATTCTTTCAATATTTTTTAACATATAAATTATGATGTTCCTTTACATTTGTAAATCTTCAAATCTTATAATATCACCTTTTTTTACATTATTAATAAATTTCTTTCCTATTATATCTTGAAAATTTGAGGGGTTTAATGCTGTTTGAGGACAAGGCCTAAGAAATTCTAATTTTTCTCTGCTAACTATATCACCTACCTTGATAAATTCCTTTGCTCTTATACTTCTTCTTTGCAGAATTACTGTTTCTTTTTCATTTAATTCAATCTTTTTATAATCAATACCTAATGCGGCTTCTAATTCTCTTGTTTTTAATATCATTTCCTTCCAATTTTTTATATCTAGAGCAAAAGAATGATCTGGTCCAGGCCTTTTATTATCATCAGTGAAGTGTTTCTCAATTACTCTTGCCCCTAAAGTAACAGCTCCTAGAACAGATACAAAACCTTTAGTATGATCACTTAATCCAAGAATAACATCAGGGAATAAATATTTAAATCTTTTAAGTACGTTTAAATTTAAAAAATTTAAATTATCTTTAGAAACGGTGTAGTTCGTATTACACTGCATTAAAACAATATCTTTAGTATGTTTCTTGATTTCTTTTACTGCTGTATGGACTTCATCTTCATTTGATGCACCAGTTGCTAAAAGAATTGGTTTTTTCTTAGATGCCATTAAATTAATAGATTCCAGCCAGGTAATATCTCCCGAACCAATTTTAAAAGAATTTACATATTTATTCACATAATTAATTAAATCTAGTGAATATGGACTTGTCATAAACTCAATCCCAATTTGATCACAAGTCTTTTTCAATTCAGCTGTCCATTCTTTATTTAAACTTGCTTTGTTGTATGTTTCGTAAACAGATGAACCCCAATTGGATTGATGTGAATTAATATTTTCAAGAGATTTAAATCCAAAATCGCTTACAAGACTATCTGCTGTATAGTGTTGAAATTTTGCTGCATCAGCACCAGTCTCTTTCGCTAAGTGAATTAATTCTTTAGCTCGGTTAATATCTCCATCAAAATTTGAACCGATTTCAGCAATAAAATAGGTGGGACAGTTCAATCCTATTTTTCTTTTGTTAATAAAAAAACTATTTTCTTCCTTTTTATTCATTGAAATTGTATTTTATGTTTGTTTAATCAATAATCCCAAGACTTTTTGGAGTATGCAAATCACTGATCTTCCCTTCATTAATTTCAATTATTTTAGAACAATTTGATAGAGTACTTAATCTATGAGCGATAAAAATTATTGTAAAGTTATGATTAAGTTTCATAAGATTATTTATTAATAATTTTTCTGTTTTTAAATCAAGAGCACTAGTTGCTTCATCAAGTAAAATTACTTGTGATTTTTTGTACAAAGCTCTTGCAATTCCTATACGCTGACATTGTCCTCCGCTAAGTTTTATCCCTTTTTCTCCTACTAATGTTTCAAACCCTTTTTCTTTTTTGCTTATTAAATCATTAAGGAGAGATTGTTCCGCAGCCCAAAGCAATCTTTTATGATCAATATCCTTCTTTTCACAAAGGCTAATATTTTCCCAAATTGTCCCATCTTTTAAGTAAATTTGTTGTGGCACGTATGATATTAATTCGTACCAAGATCGTATTAAATTATTATCTTTATAAGAATATAAGTTTTTATTATCAATAAAGATCTTACCTTTGGTTGGTTTTAAAAAACCACTTATAAGATTTATTAAAGTACTCTTACCTGAACCGGTTTTTCCGATAATACCTATCTTTTCTCCCTTTTTTATTTCAAGATTTATATTATTCAGAATAAATTTTTCATTATTATCATCAAAATAGTAAGAAACATTTTTTAGGGAAATATTTTTTTTAAAACTTAAATAATTTCTAGTTTTATTTATATATTCTAAAGGTATTGTTAAATCACAAATTTTAATTACAGATTCGATTGCAGAGGAATAACCCCTCAAATTAGCTAATCCTGAGTATATTTGTTGCATAGTAGGAACTAATCTTTGAGCTGCTAATGTAAGCGCACCAAGGTAGGGGATTAGATTCCCATTATCTGATCTAATTAAAGTAAAAATAGCTGATAACAAAGCAATAAATGTTATTCCAATTCCTTCCATCGTATATCTTGGGAACATAGATAAGAAATTATTCTCAGTTTGTTTATCTCTTATATCCCAATCATTTTTTTTATATTTTTGTATAAATTCTAAGTGTAAATCATTTAAAATTATGTCTTTATTCAAATTTAGGCTGTCTTGAATTGATTTAACTTTATCAATCATAGATGAGTTTATTATTTTACTATTTTTTAAAACTATTCTTTTTGTAAAAACGCTAATAATTACATAGGGAACAATGATGAACAATCCACTTAAAAGTGCTAATTGATAATCTAAAAAAATTAAACCAATTCCAATAAAAGTAATAACTATAAAATTAGTTGTTATTCTCAAAATTAAACTTATTGCTTGGACCGTAAAATCCAACTGAGATGTTGTTATTGCGATTAATTCTCCGCTGTTTATAGAAGTTATATACTGATATGGTTGATAAATAATTCTTTTGTATGCTCTTAAACTTATATCACTTCCTATTTTTGCAGTCATTTTGTAGTTTAGCCAAATATTAAGTAATCTTATTAATGTAGAAAAAATAATAAAAATAATAAAAATTAGTGTAGTTAATACTACTAGATTATTATCTTCATAAGAGTTAGTAATTTGTGCTGCTAGATTTATGAATTTATAATTTAATAACTTATCAGGATTGCTTAATGCCGATATAAATGGAATAAAAGTACCTATCGTAATTATTTCTAATAATCCGCTTAGAATTATTATTAATAATAAAATTCCTAATTGCTTCTTCCTTTTTGATTTAAGTAATTTCCATAATTTTGTAATTAAGTATAATGATGAATTTTTTTTGATATTTTTATGAAAATTCATAAGAAAAATTTAAATTAATTTATTAAGGCCTTATGGGATTCAAATATTTAGGAAAAATTCCCTTTAAATCAAAAATAATATAATTTTTATCAAGTAAAGTTTTTATTTGCTTTTGGCTAAGAGCAATGAATTCATTATGTGCTACAGCACAAATAACGATAGTAAATTTTTCATTTATTGGAATTTCATTACTCACTTTACAATCCCACATATTTTCTTCCTTTAAAAAGTATGGATCAACAATTTTTATATTCATTTTTTTTCTTTTTAAAATTTTTACAAGTTCTATTGTTTTACTATTCCTAAAATCTGGACAATTTTCTTTAAATGTCGCTCCTAAAATTAAAACTTTTATAACTGAGTAATCTATCTTTCTTTTATTTATTTCATGATCGATTAAATTCGATATCCATATTGGCATATTATTGTTTATTTTTCTACCTGCTAAAACAAGATCAGGGGAGTAACCGGATTCTTCAGCTATATAAGTTAAGTAATATGGATCAACTCCAATACAATGACCTCCAACTAATCCAGGTTTGAAATCTAAAAAATTCCATTTAGTTTTTGCAGCTTCTAATATTTCCAATGTATCTAAATTTAAAAGTTTAAATATAATTGAAAATTCATTGACTAATGCAATATTTAAATCTCTTTGGGTATTTTCAATTATTTTTGCTGCCTCAGCCACTTTAATTGTTGCTGTCTTAAATGTTCCAGCTTCAATTATACTGCCGTATAGAGAATCGATTAAATATGCAGATTCTTTATTTGAACCACTTGTTAATTTAACAATAGAAGAGATCTTTCTATTCTTATCACCAGGATTTATTCTTTCAGGACTATATCCGCAAAAAAAATCTTTATTTAACTTTAAATTTGAATTTTCTTCTATTAAAGGTATACAAATATCTTCAGTAGCTCCTGGGTATATAGTACTTTCATAAATTACGATTGGAAAATTATTAATTTTATTTTCTATATTTTCAAATTTCTTTTTAAAGATATAACCAATATCAGAACTAGCCTTCTTAACTAAATCTAAATCTGGTTTATTAAATTTATTAATTGGGGTTGGGACTGTAATTATAAAAATATCGGCGCTGATAATATTATCAAGATTTGAAGTGAATTCTATATTCTTAGCTTCTGCAAGTTCACTTTTAGAAAATTCATTTGTATTGTCAAACAATCTTTTTAGCTGATTTATTCTTGATTTATTGGTATCAAAAGCAAATATACTTCGTTTTATCGGTTTATTAGTTCTTAGACATGATTTTCTATATGCAAACTCCATAGCTAGTGGTAGACCTACATAACCTATCCCTAAAATTGCAATTTTTGTATTATATATATCTGGAAACTTCATTTTATAATTAAATCCATTAATTTTTCTGATAGTAGTTAATGTACCAATCCACAAATTTTTTCACTCCTTCTTCTATTTTAGTAGTTGGTTTGTAATTAACAAAATTTTCCAGTAGCTTGGTATCTGAATATGTCTTACTAACATCACCAGGTTGCATATCCGTATAATTTTTTATAGCTTTTTTATCTAAACACTTTTCGATCTCTTCTATATAATCAATTAGAGAAACAGGATTGGAATTACCGACATTAAAGATTTTAAATGGCGCCCAGCTTTCACTTGGCCTTAATTTAGAATTTTTTGGTTTTTTATTTACATTAGCTGATTTCATAATCAGGCGATAAAGACTCTCTATAACATCATCTATAAAAGTAAAATCTCTTATCATTTTCCCATGATTAAAAATATTAATAGGCTTTCCTTCAATTATTGATTTAGTAAATAAAAAAAGTGCCATATCTGGTCTACCCCATGGACCATAAACGGTAAAGAATCTTAGCCCAGTAGTTGGAAGATTATATAAATGGCTATAAGTATGTGCCATGAGTTCATTAGATCTTTTTGTTGCGGCATAAAGGCTAACAGGATGATCTACACTATCGTTTTCAGAAAATGGAAATTTTGTATTTCCTCCGTAAACTGAACTGCTACTTGCATATATGAGATGATTGATATTTGAATTTCTGCAGAATTCAAGGATATTTGCAAAACCTACTAAATTTGATTGAATATAAGCAGAAGGATTTTCAATAGAGTATCTTACACCGGCCTGGGCGGCTAAATTTATAACTATTTTAGGATTATATTCCTTAAAAATTTTATCTAAAAATTGATTATCTTCTAATTCTCCTTTGAAAATTTTGAAGGTTTCTTCATTGTTTTTTTTCTTTAGATATTCAATTCTTGATTTTTTTAATTTTACATCATAATAAGAATTGAAATTATCTATTCCAGTTACTTTATAACCCTCATCCAATAATCTATTACATAAATGAAATCCTATAAAACCAGCCGCCCCAGTTATTATTATAGACATTTAGTAAATAAATAAAATACTACTATATAGTATTTACTTGAATTTAAATAAATAAATTTTTGTATCAAAGTCTTTTTATAATATAATCTTAAAATTTGAACCAATTAGTTTTTATTTGATATGAGAAGAATCTTGATAACTGGTGGTTTAGGTTATGTTGGTAGTCATATTTGCCTTTTATTTCTTGAGCTCGGTTATGAAATTATTGCATTTGATTTATTAATTAATAGTGAGTATCAAATGTTTAATAATATTATTAATTTAATAAGGCTTGAGAATCCAAAATTAGAGAGTAACTTTACTTTTATAAGGGGTGATATAAGAGATGAGCAAATTTTATCTGAAATATTTCTAGATAATAAAAATAAAGGAAAAGTAATTGATGGGGTAATTCATTTGGCTGGACTAAAAAGTGTTAAAGAATCAATTCTTAAACCAGTTTTATATTGGGATTTTAATGTTAAAGGGACAATAAATTTATTAAAAGTAATGCATAATAATAATTGCAAAAATATTATTTTTAGCAGTAGCGCGACGGTATATGGAAATTCAGAAAAGAAATTATTAGATGAGAAATCTTATATAAATCCAAAAAATACTTATGGAAGAACTAAACTTGCAATAGAAAACATGCTACATGATTTACATCTAAATCATAAGGAGTGGAATATAGGCATTTTAAGATATTTTAATCCTGCAGGCGCTCATCCTTCAGGAGAAATTGGTGAAAAACCTGTATTAAAAACTCAGAATTTATTTCCAAAGATATGCGATGTGGCTTTTAAAAAAAAGAAAAAAATATCAATTTATGGTAAAAATTGGCCAACTAAAGATGGTTCTTGTATTCGTGATTATATTCATATTATGGATTTAGCCGAAGCACATTACTATATGTATGAATATATAAAAACTAATAAATGTTTTGAAATATTGAATGTTGGAAATGGTTTTGGCACGACTGTTTTAGAGTTAATAAATGAATTCGAAAAAGCCAATAATTGTAAAATCCCTTATGAATTTAAGGATATAAGGGTTGGGGATGTTTCAAATTTAGTTGCAGATATTAGTTTAATTAAATCTAAATTAAATTGGTTACCTAAAAAAAATATCTATCAAATATGTAGAAGTGCATGGCATTTTTATGAGAAAGATTTAATTAAATCAAATAAAACTTTATAAGGAGGAAGATAATCTAATTAAAAAAATATGAAAATAATTAATAATTTTGATTTAATTTATAAAATTTATTTAAAGGTTCTGAATTAATTATTTTGCAAAATCTAGTTACTGGTGGAGCAGGCTTTATTGGTTCTCATATATGTAATGCCCTTATTGATAGGGGTGAAGAGGTGATTTGTTTAGATGATTTAAGTTCTGGTTTTTTACAAAATATAAACCACCTCCAAAATAATAATAAATTCACTTTTATCAATAAATCAGTTTTAAATAAAGTACAAATTAGGACTGATAAAATTTGGCATTTTGCATGTCCGGCATCTCCAGTTTTTTATATGAAAGATCCTATAAAGACTGCCAAAATAGCTTTTATAGGTACTTTGAATATGTTACAACTAGCTAAGAAAAATAAAGCAAAATTTCTTTTAGCCAGCAGTAGCGAAATTTATGGCCATCAAAAATCCAATAATCAAAAAGAAACCTTTTTAGGAGAAGTTAATTCAATTGGTAAAAGAGCATGTTATGCAGAGTCTAAAAGATTAGCAGAAACTATTACTAATGATTTTTATAATATGTATAAAACTGATGTAAAAATTGCAAGAATATTCAATACATATGGAAATAATATGTCAATAAATGACGGAAGAGTTATATCGCAATTTATTAAACAAACTCTTACTAATCAAAAAATTACTATTAATGGAGATGGTAATCAAACTAGATCATTTTGTTTCATTGATGATATGAAAGATGCTTTAATAAAATTAATGGATAGTAACTTAAAAGGACCTTTTAATATAGGCAGTAATGAAGAGATTTCAATAATTGAATTGGCAAAATTAATTTCAAAAAAATTAGACAAAGAGGTTATGATAAAATTTTGTAAAGAACTAGAGGATGAGCCTAGGTCAAGATGTCCTAGTATTAAAAAAATTTTAGATGAACTTAGTTGGTCGCCAAAGACAAGTTTGAATGAAGGTCTTTCAAATACAATTGATTTTTATAGGAAAATTTTGAAATGAATGTTAGCATAATTGGAAAATATCAGGGTCTTTTAAATCAAGAAGTTAAATAAATGGATAAAAAAAAGAAACAATTGAATGTGAGTAATATTTGTTGCATTGGTGCTGGATATGTAGGCGGGCCTACGATGGCAGTGATTGCAGATAAATGTAAAAATATTAAAGTAACTGTTGTTGATATAGATCAAGAAAGAATTAATTCTTGGAATAATTCTGATCTTGATAAGCTTCCTGTATTTGAGCCTGGATTAAAAGAGATTATTGGCAGAGTAAGAAAAAAAAATTTATTTTTCTCAACAGATTTAGAGAATTCTATAAAGTATGCAGACATTATTTTCATATCTGTTAATACACCAATTAAGACCTCTGGACTTGGAGCGGGTTATGCAAGCGATCTTAAATGGGTTGAGAAGAGTTCAAGGCAAATAGCTGATTTTTCTGAAGGGCATACAATTGTTGTTGAAAAAAGTACTTTGCCTGTCAGAACAGCAAAAGTTATTAAAGATATACTAAATTCTTCTACGAAAAATCCTGAAATTAGTAAAACTTTTTCAATATTGTCAAACCCTGAATTCTTAGCAGAAGGAACAGCTATCAATGATCTTTTAAATCCCGATAGAGTTTTAATAGGAGGTGAAGATAATTTAGCTGTTCAAGTTCTTTCTGAAATTTATAAGAAATGGATCCCACAGGAAAAAATTCTTACTACAAATCTTTGGAGCAGTGAATTATCTAAATTAGTTTCTAATGCTTTTTTGGCTCAAAGGGTAAGCTCAATAAATTCAATTTCAGCTTTATGTGAAGCTACTGGTGCTGACATCAAAGAAGTCTCAAATGCAGTTGGATTAGACTCAAGAATTGGGAATAAATTTCTGAATTCAGGACCTGGATTTGGTGGAAGTTGTTTTAAAAAAGATATTTTAAATCTAGTTTACTTATGTAAATTTTTTAATCTAAATGAAGTAGCTGATTTCTGGTATCAGACTGTACTAATTAATGAATGGCAACAGAAGAGAATATATGAAGAAATTGTTAGAAAGTTATTTGGTAATTTAAGTGGCAAAACAATCAGTATCTTAGGTTTCTCATTTAAAGCGAATACTAACGATACAAGAGAATCTCCTGCAATAAAAATCTCCAGAAATTTGCTTATTGAAGGGGCTCATTTGCAAATTTATGACCCAAAAGTTTCTTCACATCAGATTAGAAATGCTTTAAATGATTTTTTTGAATATAAACAGAATGAAGAAAAAACATCTTCTTGGAGATACTTTATTGATATTTATGAATCTATAAAAGGTAGTGATGCAATTGTAATAACAACTGAATGGAATGAATTTATTTATTTAGACTGGAAGAAAATTTATTCACTGATGAGAAAACCGGCATGGGTTTTTGATACGAGGGTAATTCTTGATAAGGCAAAAGTAAAAGAAAGTGGTCTAAATTTTTGGGGGGTTGGAGATGGATTCGAAAAAAGAGATATATAATTATTAGTTAATTTTAAGTCGATAATCTCTAATTAAAGAGCATAGTCCACCGATTAATATCCAACTTATTAGACTAATTTTTCCATCAAAATAAGGGATGTCTCCAATGTGAAAAAACACAATGATGATTGTTGATAAGAACCATGCTTTGTTTATTAAATTATTTTCATCATATTTCTTTATAAATATAATATTAAATGAGCTAAAGATAATCATTGTAATCATACTGACTAAAATAATGCAGAATGGTATTCCATAATTATGAGCCAATTGTAAGGGTAAATTATGTGCATGCCTTGCTTTGTATAATCCTCCTATTGAAATATATAAAATAGGGAAACTTGCAGCGCCCCAACCCAAAAATGGTCTTTGTGAAATTATTTGTATTGATTTAAACCAAATATCAAATCTTATAGTATCGAAAATTTTAAAACTAAAGTTATTGATAAATTTTTCTACTAATTTAGAGGGTATAAAAGGATTCTCAAAATTTATAATTGTATTTGGAGTGAAAAAATTGATTATATTTGGTAACAGAAGAATAATTATTATTGAAAAAAGAACGGATTTTAATTTTAAAAAAGTTAATGCAATTATTATTCCTCCAAGAGCATTTCTGGAATTTGTGCAAATTAAGCAATATATTATTAATAAATTTATTATTAAATTAAAATATTTGTAGTTTTTTTTCTTTATGAATGTGTAGCTCACTAATGAGAAGGGTAGTAATAATGATAGCCAACAAGCTAAATAATTTGAATTACTGAACAATCCACTCATGCTTCTGCTATCGCCCATTGGTTTCATAAACCAAACTATAAGTCCTTTCAGAAAATAAAATGGGCCTTCAATATTAAACCAATACTGGCCTAAACAACTAAGTAAGACAGGTATGCTACTTACTAATAAAATTTTTGCAAATCTTTCTCTATCCTCCCTTTCTTCAAGATAATGTTGAGAGCTCCAAAAAATTAAAAATAAAGGAATCCAATTAAATAAATCTAACCAAATAAGATATATTTCTCTATCTATGCTTGAATTTAGTTGTATATTTAAAGAGTTATTAATACAACTTACAATAATAATTCCTGTTAAGATTAAAATTGGATAATTCCATCTGTTTTTTAGAAATTTATTACTAAATTCTATAAAAGAGGCAAAAATCGAAGAAAGTAGAAAAAAAATACTTATTGGAAGAGCTGAGGGTAAGAAAAAAATTCCTAAACAGAAACTGTAGTAACCATATTTTTTGAATTTAGAAAAATTTTTTATTCTTTCAGAAATTTCCATAAATTTTTTTAAGACGCTTCCTGCAGGATTCGAACCTGCGGCCCACTGCTTAGAAGGCAGTTGCTCTATCCAGCTGAGCTAAGGAAGCAAAATCAAAAAAGTCTTTATAACTTAATCATTTACAATTCTATATCCTGAGAATTTATTAGAAAAAAATATTGATTAATATTACAGTAATAAAATTAATTAAGCTAATATTAGGATAGTTTTGCAAATCCCCTTGGTTAAAAGAATTACAAATAAGATTAAGAATGAGATAGTTAAAAGCTTTAGGAATGGTCTAGATATAAACCAAATTAGTATTAAATTATTGTATACCGAATCAACTATTACAAAACATTTAAAAAATATATTAACTCAAGAGGAATTTAAATTATTAAAGCAAAAAAATAAAAAAAATAATATCGTAATTGTCAAAGATGATAATAGTGAATTAAGCAATATTAAAAGTTCCAATCCTAAAGTTTTAATTAAAAATAAGGAAGAATTTGAAATAAATAAAATAGATATTGTTGAACAAGAAATTTTCCATGAGATTACTCCTTTAATTGATAAAACTGACTTTAAAATTCAAAAAGAAATTTCTTCTCAACCTTTAAAAGAAATTAATTTACCAGAAATTGTTTATTTAGTTGTTGATAAAACAGTTGAATTAGTTCCTAAATCTTTAAGGGAATTCCCCGAATGGAGTTTTTTACCTGAAGAAGACCTATCGAGATTGGCTTTAGAAATATTTTCAGATAAAAAATCAGCTATGCGAAGTTGTAGAAAGAATGAAAAAGTAATTAAGGTTCCTAATTCCAAAATTTTTCTTTTATCAGTTAAGTTTTTAAATTCAAAGGGTATATCTAGAATTATTTTTGATGAGGATTTAATTTCAATTTAAATTTACATAATTATGTATCTTTCTTAAGTGAGTAAATAAAACCTCCAATAAGTGAACCAGAAAAGAAACTAGATCCAATTATAAAGCCAATAGGAAGATTAATTGAGTCTGCAAAAACAAAATTTATTTTTTTCCTAATACTACCGTTTTGAAGTCCTATTATTAAAAAGAAAAAGCATAGAAGATTAACTATAAAAATCTGAATATTGGTTTTTAAACAATTTCTCATCATTTTAAATTGTTTGCCTTATTCTAACAAAAGATTATAAATTTTATTTTTTGGTATTTTATATTTGTTTGACAAGTAATGAGAAGCTGAGGAATGTGTTAAACCCGCATCAATTAGTGCATTTAAATCTTCAATTAAATCCTTATTTGTAACTTTTACAATTTCATCCTTTTGACCATCAAGAATAATTGTATATTCTCCTTTTAATTCAATATCTTTAAAAACACTATACATATCTCTTAAATTTCCAGAAAAATGTTGTTCATATTTTTTTGTTAATTCTTTAGAAATACTTATTTTTCTATCTTTTCCGCAGACGTTAATTAACTCTTGAACAAGAGATTTGATTCTTCTAGGCGATTCATAAATGATTGAAGTGCCTTGGTTTTTTGAAATATCATCTAATAGTTTAAGTCTTGCTTTTTTTTGATTAGGTAGAAATCCGTAGAAAGAAAAACTGGAAGTACTTAACCCACTACTTATTAATGCGTTTAAACCAGCAAATGGACCTGGGACACAAATCACATCAATATTATTCTTTCTTGCTTGACTTATTAGATTTTCACCAGGGTCAGATATTGTTGGCATTCCTGCATCACTTACAAGAGCAATTGAGTTTCCTTCCTTAAGTAAGTCAAGGATTTTTGTAATCTTACTTTGAGAGTTATGTTCATAGAAGGAAAATAATTTATTTTTAATTTTTAAATAATTAAGAAGTTTTCTTGTAACCCTTGTGTCTTCACAGGCAATAAGAGAAACATTTTTTAAAATATTTGTTGCTCTTAAAGATATATCATTTAAGTTGCCTATTGGTGTGCCAACGACATAAAGTACCATTTTTTCAGGCTCTTCATCCCTTTGAGAAGTAAGATTAAGTTTATATTTCTTGTCCATATGATTAATTTACCTGAGAGTGTTGAATTTGAAGACCTTTTAAAGTCATTAAGAGAAATTAATAGGGATTCACTTAATCTTTTAACAAGATTTATTGAGAATGCAAATGCAACATCTGATTTTGAGGCAAATTTAAATATAAGGAACTTGAAAAGTGGCCCAGTAACACAATTAGATCTTGATCTGAATACATTAATAATTGAAAAATTGAGTAAGGATTTCCAAAAAGCAAATTGGCAATTTCTTAGTGAAGAATCTTTTAAAAGCAAACAATTTTGTGAAACTCTTAATCAGAAATGGATTTGGATTATTGATCCATTAGACGGGACAAAAGATTTTATAAACAAAACTGGTGAATATGCCATACATATAGCTTTGACATATGAGAAGAAGCCTATATTAGGAGCTGTTATTATTCCCAGTAAAAAAGAATTTTGGTTGAGTGTTGATAAAATCGGAACTTGGATTGAAACAAATAACAGGCAGCAAAAAATTTTGCAAACTAAGGATAATAAGGATATAAGCCAACTAACTTATGTTGCAAGTAAGACTCATAGGAGTAATGATTTCAATAAGCTATTAAATAATTTATCTCCAAATAAATTAATAGGAATGGGGAGTGTTGGATTTAAAGTAACTTCAATCCTTAGGGGGGATGCTGATGTTTATATTTCCTACGCTTTTAGGGAGAAATCCTTTCCAAAAGATTGGGATTTTGCTGCACCAGAAATGTTAATGAGAGGTGCAGGTGGATCAATAACTAATATCAAAGGGGAAAATATTACTTTTTTAGATAATAATGAATTTGAACAACAAGATATTATAGTCGCCTCTAGAAATGTAAATCACAAATTAATTTGTGAAAGGATTTCTAGTTTTATTCAATCTATCAATTAAGGAATATTTAGTTTAGAGGCGCAACTGGCGTGGGAGTTGGCTCTGGATACGAGAACCCATTGTTTTGAGAAACTCCTCTAAGTGTAAGATTAATTCTTCCTCTACTATCTATCTCGCGGACTCGGACTGTAACTTCATCTCCTTGTCTAACAACATCTTCGACCCTCTCAACTCTGGCCTCAGATAACTGAGATATATGAATCA
>MDTA01151783.1_pt1 | contig 17635 bp, 14 predicted proteins | sample 811151 | NCBI WGS metagenome assembly MDTA01 (sample SAMN05326648, study PRJNA326480) | marine metagenome | isolation source: seawater | place: Indian Ocean: South | collected 2010
AAAGCAAGACCATTAATTCTATTTAATTGAACTGATTTTTTTAGTATTTTAGAATCCAACCAACCACATCTCCTATCCCTTCCTGTAGTTGCTCCTTTTTCACCACCCCATCTAGCGATATTTTTACCAATCTCATTATCTAATTCTGATGGAAATGGGCCATGTCCAACCCTTGTAGTGTATGCTTTAAGTATGCCTAAAGAATAATCAAGTTTGTTTACATTAAAGCCTGATCCTGATAATAGTCCTGCTAATGTAGTATTTGATGAAGTTACATATGGATAAGTGCCATGATCAACATCCAGCATAGTACCTTGTGCCCCTTCAAAAATACAATTTGACCTAGATGATAAGTCATTTATGAGAGTAGATGTATCACATACTAGATGCTTAATTTTTTCATACTCAGTTCTCATATCTGTGACTGCCTTATCTACATCAATTTTATTATGCTGATAATAGTTTTCTAAGATAAAGTTATGATAAGACATTAGCTCGCTTGATTTACTCTCAAAGACGCTAGATTCGAAATCTGCTAGTCTTATTCCTCTTCTAGAAACTTTGTCCTCATAAGTTGGCCCAATTCCTCTGCCAGTTGTGCCGATAGACCTATCTGCTAGCGCTTGTTCTCTAGCAACATCTAAGGCAACATGACTTGGTAATATTACGTGACAGTTTTTACTGACAAATAATTTTTCATCAATTCTTATATCTGCATTTTTAAGAGACATTATCTCTTGATTCAATGCATCTAAAGATACTACAACACCATTGCCGATAATAGATTTACAATTATCACGAAGGATCCCAGATGGTATTAAATGAAGGATAGTAGTAACACCATTTATTACTAGAGTATGCCCTGCATTATGACCTCCCTGAAAACGTATACAAGCATCAGCACGTTCAGATAAAACGTCTACAATTTTGCCTTTGCCTTCGTCACCCCAATGAGTGCCGACAAGGAAAATATTAGACATGATGATTACCCTCTCTGATTAGAAAAAATAGATCCTTTAAATCAAGACTGAAGCCTGAAGCAAGTCTTTTGTTGTTATTTTTAGTATATGCTTCGTACCGCCCACCTGTTGCAATAGCTTTTCTAAAATTAGGTACATATCCAGAAAATGATAAACTATTTTGATAATCTAGGTTGTATAAATTCGACATATCTATGTTTATACTAACTGACTGATACTTTGATAATATCCTATTAGCAATATATGTTACATCAGTTAGTGTATTTTTATCATCTATCTTGAATTTTTTAAGGAGTGATTTAATTTCTTTGATACACTCGAGATCGCCATTTATTTTAATAAGCTCAGAAACAAATTCAATTTTACTTTTTGGAACTCTCAAATATTTTAAAAATGTTTGGATTTCATCAATATTTTTTGAATTAATCATGGCAATGAGTTTTGACTTATCCATGTCATTCAAGGATATACGTGATATATATTCATAAATCATAGAGACATCTCCAATTTCAACTAAAAATGATTTTTGACCTGAGACCATAATAGTTTCTATCATGAGACTAATGACTTCTATATCGTGTTTTTTATTACTACAACCAAATATTTCTCCACCAACTTGATATGGGTTTTTTCTGTCAAAGCTACTATTCGTCGACCTAAAAATATCGCCCATATAGCTAAAACGTGAAATAGCTTTATCACTAAATTGATAATCAATTTTAGCAATCTGTGGTGTGATGTCTGATCTCAACCCTATCTTTTTTCCTGATTCTTTATCTATGAACGAAACTGTCTGATTATCAAGGTCGTTAGAATTAAGGCTAAGTAGATTAGGTAGATTATCTACTATAGGTGGTATTACATGCGTGTATTTATACTTTGAGAAAACTCTCTTTACCTTCGCCCTTAGCTTATCAAAAGCATCAGCATCTCCAGGCATAAAATATTCAATCCCGCCAGGTATAATTAAGTTTCTATCTTTCATCTTGGTTAATATATTACAAATGCTAACAGAACACAGCCTACTATAAAACTAATTCCACCAATTATTCTAATGGTATTATTTTCTAATTCAAGGATATAGGAAGCAATCGATCTAAATAGTCTCGGGTTTACCATAGGAAGTATACCTTCAAGAATCAAAATTACAGATATTATAATTAAGATTAGAGTAACTGTATTTATTTTAAGCTACCTTCAGGATCAGTAAAGTATTTGAAAAAGTCCGAATCAGGCTTGATTACCAAAACATCTTGTTTAGCATTAAATGATTCTCTGTATGCAGTCAAACTTCTATAAAAAGAGTAAAATTCCGGGCTTAAATTATAAGCAGCCGCATATGTTTCTGTTGATATAGCATCACCCTCACCTTTGATTTTCTGAGCTTCTTTATATGCTTCAGCGATTATCGTTGCAGACTCTCTCTCTGCTGTAGCGCTTATGCCTTGTGCTTCCTCTTTACCCTTTGATCTAAAAGCTTTTGCTACAGTAGCACGTTCTTTCACCATTCTTGCGTATACTGAATCACTTACTTCATCTGGTAAATCAACTTTCTTCAGCCTAACATCTACAACTGTGATACCTAGGGCGCCAGCAGAGTTATTAGCTTCTGTTTTTACTATCTCCATCAGTTTGTCTCTATCTCCAGATACTACCTCATTAATAGTCCTTTTACTGAATTCACTTTTTGTAAGATCATTGATGATTTGTGATAATCGATTGATACCAATTCTTTCATCACCTTTAGAGGCTCTATAAAAGTTCTCAGGGCTAGTAATTCTCCATTTAACAAATGAATCCACAATCACATTTTTTTTCTCACTAGTCAAAAATTGCTCTGGCTTAGAATCCATAGTTAATAATCTAGAGTCATATTTTTTGACATTGTTAATAAATGGAATCATTAAGTATAAACCTGGAACATCATAAGACCTGACGATTTCACCTAATCTAAACTTAATAGCAACTTCTCTCTCATCAACAATAAACGTAGATGAGCTAATAAGTATAATTGCCGCGATAAGTATAGTTAGTATATTTCTATTGTTCACTGTAAAGATCTCTCTTTCTATTGCTGAAACTATCCCTATTCATCCTAATTTTATCCACTAGAGAATTTGAATTCTTAGAGTTTTCGTCCATCGAAGAATTGGATTCATCACTTCGTTTATCTTCCAATATTTTATCGAGTGGCAAATAAAGCAGATTGTTCCCACCCTCTAAATCTATCATTACTTTAGTAGTGTTACCTAAAACTGATTCAACAGACTCAAGATAGAGACGTTCTCTAGTAACAACGGGAGATTTTTCGTATTCTGTGAATAATTGTCTAAATCTTAACGCTTCGCCCTCGGCAGATTTTATCAGCTTAACCTTGTATGCTTTTGCTTCCTCTAATATTTGTTTTGCCTCTCCTCTGGCAAGAGGTATAATTTCATTGCTATAAGCTACTGCTTCATTAATGTATCTTTGTTCATCTTCACGAGCTCTAATTGCGTCAGCAAATGCATCTTGTACTTGCTCCGGTGGTTGCGCTTCAAGAATATTTACTGATTGAACATTTATACCAGACTGATAGTCATCGAGAACTAATTGAAGGAGTTCCTTCGTAGATGATGCAATCGCTTCACGGCCCTCTGTGATAACAAAATCCATTTTATTCTTACCAAGCACCTCTCTTATCGCACTCTCTCCCGAGGCCCTTAGTGTTTCATCAGGATCTCGTAAATTGAAAATAAAATTACTTGCATCTTTAATGTCATACTGAATAGCAAAATTTACACTGACTATATTCTCATCTTCTGTGAGCATGACTGCCCTTTGTTGAACAGACCTAATTTTTGACACATCTACTATTTCATATTTTTGGATAATTCTAGGTACCCAATGTGGACCAGGGCCTGTTATACTCACAAATTTACCAAATTGTAGCACAACACCTCTCTCGCCATCGTTCACAATATAAACACCTGATAAGAAGTAGATAGCTATAATAATACCAGCTAATATGCTTACGTTTTTCTTATTAGGAGTGTTACCTGATCCTCCTGATGATTTAAAAAGATCATTAACAAACTTATTAAAGCTCTTGAGTATATCATCGAGCTCTGAATTATTATCTCTTTTTCGTCCCCATGGGTCCTTATTACCATTAGGTTCATTCCATGCCATAATGTTCTCCTACGACAATTATAGTAATACAAACTTCCCTACTCATCAATTTCTAATTTGATAGTCTGTGATGGAACTATAGTAGAAATGGCGTGTTTATAAATGCTTTGAGTAACTTTATTCTTCAATAGAATAGTATATGGGTCAAATGCATCAATGATACCGTCTAATTTGATACCATTAACTAGAAATATAGATACTTGTATTTTATCCTTGCGTAGCTTGTTTAGGAACTTATCTTGTAAATTATCTGGCATAGAGAGACCCAATGGATTCCATATTATCATAGTGACATTATTTACATTAAAAGTAAATTTGTCTCTATGCATTCTACAATTTCCACATATGATTTGTGGTCAATATTAATCTGCAAATCTGCTCTAAATTTTTTCATCCATGTGATTTGTCTCTTTGCAAGTTGCCTTGTAGCAATGAGACATTCGTCATAAAGTTGAGTTTTAGACATCTTACCATTTAAATATTCCAATGTTTGTCTATACCCTATAGATTTCATAGACTGTGATTGTAGGTTTATTTGATAGTTTTTCTTCAGACTAGAAACTTCATCTATAAGCCCATCGCTAAAGATTTTAGAAGTTCTTTGTTCTATTTTTCTTTGATAAATGTCTCTGTTTTGAGGGATAAGAAAAATAATCTTTGAACTGTATTTATCACTAATAGATTTGCTATCAGTAAAAAAAGAACTCATTGGCTTCCCTGTAAGTAAGTAAACTTCAAGAGCTCTCTCTATTCTTTGCGAATCATTTAAATTAATTCTCTCGTGTGAGTCATAGTCTAGTATCTTAAAACAATCATGAATTGCACTTAAGCTATATCTATCTATTAAATATCTTATAAATTCTCGTTCAGCAGTGTCTCGTTCTGGTAAAAAATTAATTCCTTGTAAAAGTCTATTAAAATACATCATAGTTCCACCAACAATTAGTGGTATCTTCCCTTTCGAGATAACTCTATCCATGATAGCCTCGACAGTTTTACAATAAAAGTTAACATTAAACGTCTCGTCAGGCTCAACCACATCCACCATATGATGATTATATTTCTCAAGGATTTCTTTACTTGGTTTATCTGTTCCAATATTTAGATTTTTATAAACAGCACTAGAATCCATATAGATGATTTCAAAAGGGTGTTTTTTCAATAACTCGACGGCAACTTTACTTTTACCTGTGCAAGTAGGACCTACAATAAAAAATATCTCTTTTTTATAACTCATTATTAATAGACAAAAACGTTCCGTATTCCAATGCTTGGAAATTTATATGAATATCTGGAGAGGGTAATTCTTTCATGAAGTTATTTGGCCATTCGACAAAATGAATTCCATTCAAATTTAGACTATAATCCACTCCTATTTCCTGTAATTCTCTGTAATTATCTAATCTATATAGATCGTAGTGGTATATCTTTAAGTTTGAAACAACATACTCATTTACTAGCGAGAAAGTTGGACTGTATGCATTCTTATTAGAATTTAAACTCTTAATATAATATTTTACAAAAGTTGTTTTGCCAACACCAATATTTCCAGACAAAAAAACAATCAATTTTTCAGTATAGAGATTCCTTAAAAACTTAAATAAAAGACTGTAACTCTTCTCTGAGCTAATAACAAAATACTTATTATTTTGTTTTAATTTATTCGTCATGATGAAAAGTATTTACTAGTTCTGACATTTTTTCAATTACATCCGATGGTAAAATTCCTATCGAACCTCTTTGTAATTGAATAGTATCTGCTGATAATGAGTGTAATCCAACAGCAAGTAATATCGCATTTGTAGGATTGCTATTTCCCATTAGATGTATAAAAGACGCCATAACACCAGTAAGAGCATCTCCCATACCAGCCACTCCCATATAGTGACCACCATGATTAGAAATGAATATCTCTTTTCCATTAAAAATTATTGTATTTGGCCCCTTCAATACCACGGTTCCTGAATATTTTTCCTGTATTAAACATGCTGCCTCAATTCTGTTAGCGCTTATCCAGGATGGAGATTTATTCAGTAACATTGATGCCTCGCCCTCATGAGGAGTCAATACCCAATTATCATACTTATATGGATCTCTACTTAAAAAGAAAAGTAAGCCAGCATCTATAACTAATTTTGTAGAAATAAATTCTTCAGAGACAAGGTCAGATAAATCAGTAAATATAGACTCCGACCAAGAGTCTTTGGATAATCCAGGCCCTATTATTACGACTTTGTAATCATTTAGTTTCTTTAATTGGTCTCTACTATACTCTAATGTTATCAACTCATTTTGAAATAGCGAGACTGTTTCAGCATGAAGTTTATTTGTGCAAATAATAAAATATCTAGAACCTGTTTTAATTGCTGCTCTAGCAGATAATAGAATTGACCCAAGAAAACCATTTGATCCACCAATGATAATATTTTTACCATATGTTTTCTTATGATCTGTATTAGAAAATTGATGATGTAAAATAATCTCAACATTATATGATGGTTTTTTTACAAGTGAGAAATCACTTATATCATAATCTTTAAATAGCTTATTTTTATTTTCTTTTAGAAAAATTCTAAAAGTCATTAATAAGATATACCGATGGGCATACTTGAGTAATTAGAAATTATAGATTGCATCAATTCCTCAATAAAAGATGGCTTCTTATTATATGTTACTAAATTAGAGTTATTTAAATATTTTTGGTTAATATCATAAATTGATCCAACTTCATCAATGAGGCCTAATTGAAGAGCTTGCTGACCTGTCCAGAATAATCCAGTAAAAACAGAGTTATCTTTGATTTTTTCTCCACGTGCTGTTTTAATGTCTTGTATAAAGTCATCATGTATATCTGTAACTAATTTATTGAGGTGATCTCTTTGTTTCTTTGTGAGGGGTTGCAATGGATCTAGCATAGTTTTATCTTCACCAGATGAAATAGTTTGAGATACTATACCAAGTTTTTCTGCTAGCGACTGGATATTAATACTATCTAACCGAACACCTATAGACCCAACAATACTTGATGAGTTTGCGATTACTATATCACCACTTGCGGCTATATAATATCCACCTGAGGCTCCTACATCATCTATAATTGAGTAAATAGTTTTATCTGATGTTTTTTTGATTCTACTAATTTGGTCAAAAATAATCTTAGACTGAGTTGCACTTCCACCAGGACTATTAACATTTAGAATAATATTCTCACAGAGGTCATTATTAATAGCTTTGCTTATCAAGTCGATTGTCTTTTTAGTACTATCTCCACCAGGTGATATAATACCACTAATATTAATTACAGCTGTATGATTTCCTGCCTTATAAAGATTATCAGAGGAAAAAAAGGGAAGAGTAAAAATAATAAGGAATAGCGAAAGGATTATCAATCTAGATATAATTCTGAATCTCCTCTCTGATTTCTTATCTTCTATTAATGCATCAATGAGATCTTTTAAAGTTTTTTCATCCATAATGTATTACCTATTAAGATTTTATAATTCATTCTTCAAATTTTCAATAAGAATAGATAAATCCTCAGGAAGTGGCGACTGGAAACTGTAATGTTTTTTGTAATAAAAGGTTAAACCTGAAGAGTGAAGAAAAATTCTATTTAATCCAATTTTTCTAAATGAGGAGTTTACTGACTTAACTCCATATTTTGTATCGCCGCAGATTGGATGATTTATCGATGAAGCATGAACTCTAATCTGATGCGTCCTACCAGTTTGAATTAAAACATTTGCTAATGTACTGTTAGTGAAATACTGTTGTGCAGTGAAAGTAGATAAAGCATGTTTACCTGAATCATCTATCATGACGCTAGAATTTTTTTTTCTCTTATCTGTATTAAGTGGTGAATCCACAACTATTTTATTCTTAGCTAGTTTTCCAGATAGAAGTGCTATATAAGTTTTCTTCACATTGCTTGTTTTAAAGCAATTCCCTAGTTCTCTCGCTGATTGATAATTCTTGGATATAAGCATACAACCGCTTGTATTCTTGTCCAATCTATTAACAGGCGCAATATTGTAGTTATTTTTTAATTTTTTTAGGGATGAGATAATATCACATTTAAGATTAGTGCCACTATGGACAGCTAATCCTGCGGGTTTATTAATTACAAGAAAGTCCTGATTTTCGAAAATTATATAGCTGCCTATATTTTTTATAAATTTCTCATTCCTAGATATCTCATTTATCTGTGGTGATATTGGTGGAATCCTCACCACGTCACTCGATACTAATCTGTAACTAGGCTTTACACGTTTGCTGTTTACCCTCACTTGACCATCTCTTATCACTTTATATATCAGGCTTCTAGGTGCGCCTTTAATCGTTTTTAGGAGAAAATTATCTATACGCTGACCATCAGAACTAATACTGATATTCTTACATTTTTGCCGATTTTTAGTAATTTTATCCACGATATCATTTGAAGAAAATACGAATCATTGATATATTAACCCAAAGATTTACATATTAGTAGAGACTACAATATAAGTAATTAAGTCCAGAGTGACATTAGAAGCACACAAATGACCTTTTAGTAGATAAGTGCATCAGTCTCATGCTAGATATAGATAACAGAGATCAGTTGATCGGTAAAAACATGTATTACAGGATTCTAAATGAAACAGATTTTATTAAATGCCTCTCAGAGAGAAGAGGTACGTTTAGCTATAGTAGAAAACAAAAATTTGGTGGAACTCGACATAGATCTTCCATCGAAGAACATCAAATCAAATATTTACAAAGGCACTATCTCCAGGGTTGAGCCTGGTCTTGAAGCAGCATTTGTAAATTTTGGCCGAACTAGACATGGGTTTCTTCCATTCAAAGAAATTTCGCCTGAAATCTTTTTGCCAGGAAAGCCTAAAACAATAAGAGATTGCATTGAAAGTGGAAAAGAAGTAGTTGTCCAAGTTGACAAAGAAGAGAGAGGCACTAAAGGTGCTGCTCTCACAACATATCTAAAATTAGCTGGGAAATATTTAGTTTTACTCCCTAAAAACCCAAATACCGGTGGCATTTCTAGACGTCTAGAAGGTAATGATAGATTAAATGCTAAAAAGATGCTAGACGCTCTCAATATCCCAGAAAAAATGAGCATCATTCTGAGAACATCTGGATTAAATACAGACAAAGAAACATTGGAGTGGGATATGAATTATTTAATGCAAATCTATGAAAATATTGTTGAAAACTCCGTACTTAAGAAAGCTCCCTTCCTTGTTTATGAGGAGAGTAGTATGCTTGCAAGAATAATAAGAGATTATGTTGATGAGGAAACTGATTCAATTGTTATAGATGATCAGGGTTTTTATGACGATTTTTTGAATGCTAAAAAGTTTTTCATACCTCACAGTCAAATCAAAGTTGAGCAATATAAAAAATCAACACCTATTTTCAGTGAGTACAGAATTGAAACACAAGTTCAGAGTGTCTACAGAAGGAAGATTACGCTTCCATCCGGAGGCAATATTGTATTTGACTCAACTGAAGCACTCACTAGTATTGATGTAAACTCAGCAAAGTCTACGAAAGGCGGTGATATAGAAGAGACTGCGCTTAATACTAATTTAGAGGCTGCGGTATCTCTTTCAACACAATTAAAGTTGAGAGATATTGGTGGACTTATCGTTGTCGATTTTATTGATATGATGTCAATTAATTCTCAAAAAACTGTCATGCGTAAAATGGCCGAGCTAGCTAAAATAGATAAAGCGAAAATCCAGTTTAGTAGAATTTCTAAATTTGGATTAATGGAAATATCTAGGCAAAAACTAAGAGCTTCTATCATAGATAATGCAGATGATTCATGTCCAACATGCTCGGGTTCAGGTTATATTAAATCATTATCGTCTCAATCAATTTCTCTAGTCAGGATGCTTGAAGAAGAAGCAGTGAAAAGTGATAAGCCAATTACTGTGTACTTACCAGTAAGATTAGCAACCTATTTATTAAACGAAAAAAGAGATCTAGTTCAAGGAATTGAAGAAAGGCATAAAATTTCAATTAAAATTGTTCCTGATCCAGATGTTGAAGTAACAAGTTATTTAATAGATAGAGAAAATAGAAGTCAATCAGATTTCAAAGCATCAGCTAATCATAAAGATAACTATAAGGAAACTAAAGTTGCTAGTCCACAACCATCAAATTATAAAATTGAAAGTCCACTAGTTTCAGCAGTTGCCCCAAAATCACAGCCACCAAAGCCTAAAACAAGGCAGGAATCCACAAATGGGTTTTTAACGAGCATTATTAAAAAAATTAAATCTATTTTTTCTACTAAAGAAAAAAGAACTTCAAGATATAGAACTAATAATAGGAAAAGATATAGCAGGTCTTATAATCCAAAATATAATAAATATAAGTCCTACAATAAGAAAAAAAGTAATCCACGCAAAAGTAATAATAAATCTCATAATTAATGATTAAATTCTTAACTAGAATTATCTTAGTAACATCAGTTGTCTCGCTTTTCTTATACTATTTCCAGCCTCAATCAATTTTCTTTGGAAATGACCTCAAAAGGATACTCGAGAAAAATAAAGTGACATTTGTTACTAGATTAGGTCCAACAACATACTACGAAATAAAAAATAAGAAATTTGGATATCATTACTCCATCATGAAGGAATTTGCAGATTACCTCGATGTTGACCTATCTATCAAAGTTGTAAATAATATGGCAGATGCTAAAAAAATGATATCATCTCGTGAGGCTGACATTATATCCGGATGGAATATAACTGATTTAGATGGAGATATTAAAACTAGTTATCCATATAATAGAGTTGACTACGTAATAGTTGCCAAATCAAATATATCTCGCAGATCTAATATTGAAGATAAACTTCTCAACAATCACATACATGCCATTGAATCGCACGTAATTTCAAATATAGACACGAATAGAGAGAGAAAATTAAAATACTCTTATAAGATTTGGCAAGATAAGAATATTGACGATTTACTTAAAATGCTTAACGACAATGAGATTATATTTCTGTTTATGTCCTCAGATGAATTTAAAATTCTATCAAAGTATTACCGTGATATTAAAATTGTACAGCGACATTCTATAAATGAAGCAGAGTACTGGGTTTTACCACATAATGTTGGTAGCGATATGCAAAATAAAATATCAGAATTTTTTAATCTTATGATTGACAATAATAGATTAGCTAGAATATATCAAAATTTCTTTGGACAACAACAACATACATTTGTCGGTTCTAAAATCTTTATAAAAGACCTTTTAGAAATTTTTCCAACTTATGAGTTCTTTTTCAAAGAAGCCTCTAGATTATTCAATTTCGATTGGAGATTAATTGCGAGTATTGGTTATCAAGAATCAAGATGGAAAAAAGATGCTGTATCATATACAGGAGTTAAAGGAATAATGATGCTCACAAAAGATACTGCAAGAGAGGTTGGAGTTGAGGATAGAAAAGATCCGAGGAATAGTATATTTGGCGGGACAAAATATCTTCGAAGTGTTTATGACAGAATAGATTATGAATTGGATGAAAAAGAAAAGAAATGGTTTGCAATTGCAGCATATAATATTGGATTAGGCCATGTCGAAGATGCGATTAAGCTAGCTACTAAGGACGGTGTCCAAATAAGAAAGTGGTCAGATATCGAACCATATATCTTAATGCTAAGTCAATCAAAATACTACCGACAGACAAAATATGGATATGCTCGAGGTTGGGAAACAGTCAAGTATGTGCAGAACATAAAACAATATTATGATATAATAGTTTTCTTAGATTCACAGGATAAAGGAGTGGATGAAAAAGATCAGGAGATTCCCAAAACGCTATGAGTAATATAAATATAGACCTAATTGAAAAATCCTTCACTGATGGTATCAATAATTCTCAAAAGAATGAACTTATTGAAACGGTAAAACTCGTTTTTGATGAATTAAATACAGGAAAAATCAGAGTTGCAGAATTAGTGGATAATGATTGGATTGTCAATGAGTGGATTAAAAAAGCAATATTACTCTCTTTTAAGTTAAAATCAAATAAGATTATTGACACAGGATACACAAAATTTTTTGATAAACTTTCGTCAAGATTCCATGACGTAACACAAGAGCATTTAACAGATAAAAACATCAGAGTTGTTCCACAAGCAATTGCTAGAGAAGGTACGTATATTGGTGAGAATGTTGTGCTAATGCCATCTTTTGTGAACATTGGTGCATTTGTGGATTCTGGCACTATGGTTGATACTTGGGCTACAGTTGGGTCTTGCGCACAAATTGGTAAAAATGTTCATCTTTCTGGAGGTGTTGGTATAGGTGGTGTTTTAGAACCTTTACAAGCTAACCCAACTATCATAGAGGATAATTGTTTCATAGGAGCAAGATCTGAAATTGTAGAAGGTGTTATTGTTAAAAAAAACTCAGTTATTTCAATGGGTGTATTCATTGGTAAAAGCACAAAAATTTATGATCGTGAAACTAATACAGTTAGTTATGGCGTTGTGCCAGAGGGTTCGGTTGTTGTCTCAGGCTCATTACCTTCAAAAGATGGCAAGTATAACCTTTATTGTGCGGTGATTGTAAAGAAAGTTGATGAGAAGACAAGAAGTAAAGTAGGTATCAATGAACTTCTCAGAGAAGCTTAAAAAATTTTTCTTCTGTTAGAATAGTTGTTCCATTTTTCTTAGCTTTATCGAGCTTACTTCCAGGGTGCTCGCCGCATATTAAAAATTCTGTTTTTCCAGATATTGAACTAGAGACCTTGCCTCCATTTGATATTATAATTTCTTCTATTTCACGTCTTGATATTTTATTGAAAGATCCTGTTACAACAAATGACTTGTTTGATATAGATTGATTAGTAGTTAATTTTAAATAATTTACTTCAATACCTGATAGAATTAGTTTTCTGATTTTTTCTATATTACTTGATATTGAAAAGAAATTTACAATATTATCAGCAACTATTGGACCAATATCTTTTATGGATTCTAATAATTCTCTGTTAGCACTCATTAGCTCATCTAATGTAGTGAAATTTTGAGATAGAACACGCGCTGTTGAGAGCCCTACTTCTTTAATGCCTAGCGAGTATATAAATTTATCAAAGTTGGGGCTTTTGCTTCTATTTATCGAATCAATGAGATTATTTACCGAAACCTTTGCCATTCTGTCCAACTGTATTAAATTGTCGTATGTTAAATAATATAAATCAGAGTAATTTTTAATTAGGCCACTATCTACTAATGCTATTATTATATTATCTCCCAAGCCTGTAATGTTCATTGCCTTTCTAGAAGCAAAATGTCCAATGCTTTGGATGATCTGTGGTTTACACGAGAATTCATTCGGACACTTGTAAATTGACTGATTTGAGATTTTGAGGATTTCTCCACCACAAGCCGGACATCTCTTTGGCATGGATATTTTACTAGTTTTTCCTCTTCTCAATAAATTTACTCTTTCAACTTCTGGTATTACATCACCTGCTCTTTTTACATAAACATAATCGTTAATTCTAATATCCTTTTTTCTAATATCATCTAAATTGTGTAAAGTTGCTCTACTAACAGTTACACCACCAATATTCAATGGATCTAATTCAGCTACTGGTGTTACTACACCCGTCCTTCCAACTTGGAATATTACATCAATAATTTTTGTTTGTGATACTTGTGGTGGAAATTTAAATGCAATTGACCATTTTGGTGCTTTAGACGTGTATCCTATTAGATCACGTAATTCATAGCTATCTACTTTATAAACTACTCCATCTATCTCGTATGGGAGTTTATCTCGCTTAGTAGAAATATTGTTAAAATAATCAATTGCTTGATTAATATTGATAATTTTTTTATTTAATTTACATGTTTCAAAGCCAATCTTATTTAAATAAGACATAGACTCAGAGTGAGTAGGTAGTGATAAGTTTGAATCTATTTCTATTACACCATGTATATACATCTGAAGGTTTCTCTTGAATGCAATTATTGGATCTAATTGACGCACTGTTCCTGCAGCAAAATTTCTAGGATTAGCAAATGTCTTCATATCCATTTTTTTTAGTATATCGTTAATTCTATGAAAATCAGCAATCAAAGAATAAACTTCTGCAGCGATAATTAACCTCTTTGGCGCTTTATCGATAGATAAACTAAGAGGTAAGTTGTGAATTGTTTTTATATTAGATGTAACATCCTCTCCTTCATTACCGTCACCACGAGTAACCGCAGAGATCAAGTTTCCTTTTTCGTAGGTTAGAGCGATGGCTAAACCATCAAATTTTGGTTCAGCATACATTATCACTTTTTTTGAAGTATCTGTGATAATTTTTTCATAGAATGATTTAAACTCATCAAGATTAGCAGCATTATTAAGAGACATCATTGGCTTAGTATGTCTTACCTTTTTAAATCCTCCTTGGACTTTAGATCCTATGACTTGTGTAGGTGAGTCTGTAGAGACAAAATTGGGATTTTTATTCTCGATTAATTCTAACTCTCTGTAAAGTTCATCAAATTCATGATCAGATATTGTTGGTGAATCATATGTATAATATTGTTTCGAGAATAACTGTATTTTTTTCTTAAGCGTTTGATAGTACTTTTTCGTAATTTTTTTTTCAGACATTACGACGGTCTTGACGATATATTGTTATTTTCTCTTGTAGATGCAATCTTAACCGCGTCATTAATATTAACAGATACAAGTTTAGAAACACCTGCCTCTCTCATGGTAACGCCACTAAGAATATCTGCTAATTCCATAGTGAGTTTATTATGAGTTATAAAAATAAACTGAACGTCTCTAGACATCTCTTTGACAACATTGCAAAATCTATTATTATTAGCATCATCTAATGGAGCATCAACTTCATCGAGGAGACAAAATGGAGCTGGGTTAGTTTTAAAAATAGAGAAGACAAACGCGATACCAGTCCCTGCTTTCTCTCCACCGGACAGAAGGTTGATATTCTTTACTAATTTCCCTGGCGGTCTAGCCATGATATTTACTCCTGTGTTCAACAAATCGTTATCTGTCAGTTCAAGATACGCTTTTCCACCACCGAATATCTTATTGAAAAAACTATTTAGGTTGGAATTAATGCTATCAAATATCTCTTTGAATTTTGTCTTTGTTTCTTGATCGATCTTTTTAATAGCATTATCAAGCGTATTTATAGACTCTGATAGATCCTTATACTGTAAGTCTAGATATTTTTTTCTTTCTTGCTGATCATGTAGCTCGTCAATTGCCGCTAGATTGATTGCACCCATCGACGTAATTTTTGACTGTAATTTTTCTAAATTCTTCTCAATATCATCTTGCTTCAGATTAGTATCAATTTTTTTAATTCCATCTGATATGTCTTCAGATGGTAAATCGCTATTCTCTTGAAGAGAATCTCGTTGTGCAGTTCTTTCCACTATAGTGATTTTATTATTTTCAAGATCCTCCTTAATAGAGTTTATCTCCGTATTAAGGTCATTTTTTTTATTTTCAATTTTTAGCACATTCTCATCATAACTTTCAATCGCTTCTCTTGATGCTTTAAGTTCTAGTTCTTTCGTGCCTTTATTATCAAGAAGTTTCTTTAATTTATCTTTCATATTATTCGTAGGTTTGCCTTTTTTGTCGTCAGTGGAGAGAAGAATAAGCTTTCTGTCATTCATATCACTTATAGCAACTTTGAGTTTTTGAATATTAATTTCAATAGCATTTTTCTCTGATGTTTTTTTTGATATCTCAACATTTAATTGATTTTGAAGTTTCTGTAACTCATCGTAACCCCACTCAACTTTGTCAATTATCTGTTTTAAATCTATCCTTTCTTTATCAAATTTATCTTTCTTCTTTACATGCTCAATAATTTGTTTCTCAAGGATATTAATTTTATCTAGGCAGTCAGTGCTTGTCTGTTTGTAGTCACTGATTTTTTTCTTGATATCTTTTATTTCGTCTTTTTGGGATCTAACAAGAGATTTAATATTATCGAATAGTCCTTTAAATATTTGTAGAATTGACCTTAAACTGATCTTGAAATTTTTAATATTCAAATTCTTTTCTGAATTTTCATAACGATCAAAATCTACCAATAATGCAGAGATTTTTTCTTGAACATCAGATGCTCTACTTAGTAATTCATCTTTATTATCATTTTTCTCATTATCATGCATTGAGAAAGTTTCAAGAATACCAAGTCTTTTTGACAAAAGGTTGATCGATTTCTCAGAGGCGTCATATTTAGCTTTTTCAACTTCTTTCTCCTTGATAGTTTCGGATTGCTCGGTTATAAAAATATTATATTTTGATTGGAGATTTTGCATTGCAAAATTAGCATCTTTTTTATCTTTATCTAATTTTGACAACTCTTTTGAATTATCATCTATCTTAGACTCTAATTCCTTGATAAATAATAGCAGTTTACTATGTTTGTTTTCCTCTTCATCAACTTCATTTACATTGTCTTGTATAGTTTTAAGTAACTCATTAAGTGCCTCTTTTCTAGAAACTTCACTTTCTAAGTTATGTTCAATATCTTTTTCGCAACTAGCGATGTCACTTCCTATTCTATAAAAATCTTTTTGTATTTCGTCAAAATTGCTTTGTTCATCATTTCTTTTCTGTCTTAGTTTCTCAATTTCTTTATTTTGAGTTGATAAAAGCGCAAGTTTTTTTTCATTCTCTAATTCAATTTTGCGAATTATATTATTTAGATCTTCAATTTGACTATCATAATTACACCACTTAAGTGATAGCAGAGAAATTTTAGTTTCACGTTCTTGATCTTTAAGTACTCTGTATTCGCTTGCTAGCTTTGCTTGTCTCTCCAATTTGTTAAGTTGGGAGTTTATTTCTTTCATAATATCGTTAAGCCGATCTAGATTATCTCTGGTATGTTTAAGTCTTAATTCCGTTTCTCTTCTTTTTTCTTTATACTTGCTTATTCCAGCGGCTTCCTCTAGATATGTTCTTAGTTCATCTGGTTTAGCATCGATTAGCTTGCTTATCATTCCCTGTTCAATTATGGCATAGCTTCTAGGTCCTAGACCTGTCCCGAGAAATACCTCTCTTATATCCTTTCTTCTGCAGCGAGTATTATTCAAATAGTAATTCGAGGCACCATCCCGAGATACCTCTCTTTTAATTACAATTTCAGAGTATCTAGCGAATTTTGAATCAAGAGTGTTTAAAGAATTATCAAAGTTGAGTTCTACAAACGCCTTTCCAACCTCATGTCTCGCTGATGATCCAGAAAATATCACATCCTCCATAGAATCACCTCTCAAATTCCTAGCAGATGACTCACCCATTACCCAACGTATTGCATCAATTATGTTAGATTTACCACATCCATTAGGTCCTATGATACCTGTTAGGTTACTAGGAAATTGGAGTGTTGTAGGGTCTACAAATGTTTTGAATCCAGCTAATTTAATTTTTGTTAAACGCATTAAAATACCCTTAATAGATTATAATA
>MDTA01001763.1_pt1 | contig 17634 bp, 14 predicted proteins | sample 811151 | NCBI WGS metagenome assembly MDTA01 (sample SAMN05326648, study PRJNA326480) | marine metagenome | isolation source: seawater | place: Indian Ocean: South | collected 2010
ATCCGGTACTGCTTAACGAAATAATTAGCATTATTACCCCTCAACATGGTGGCACATTTATTGATTGTACTTTTGGTCAAGGTGGATATTCAAAAAAAATTCTTGGTTTTAAAAATACTCGGGTAATTGCATTAGATAGAGATATTGAAAGTGAAAAAAAAGCAGAGGAGATTATTCAAAAATTTCCTAATAGATTTATATTTAAAAATAAGAAATTTAGTCAATTAAATAATCTAAAATTAAAAGGTGAAAATATTAAAGGTATAGTTTTTGATTTAGGTTATTCATATAGTCAAATAAAAGATCCTAATAAAGGTTTATCTTTCAATTTTGTTGGTGATTTGAATATGAAAATGGGTTTAAATAATTTTTCTGCGCAAGAAGTTATAAATAAATTTGATGCAGTAAAATTAGAAAAAATCTTTAAATTCTTTGGCGAAGAAAAAGACGCAAAAAGGATTGCTAGATACATTGTAAAAGAAAGAGAAAAGAAAAAAATTGATACTAGAGCTTTAGTGGAATTAATCGAACGAGTGAAAAAAAGAAAAAATTTCAAAATTCATAGTGCTACAAAAGTTTTTCAAGCACTAAGAATTTTTGTTAATTCAGAAATCACTGAATTAATCAATGGGCTTACAATTGCGTCAAAAATATTAAAAAAGGATGGAGTTCTTGCGGTTGTTACATTCCATTCTTTGGAGGATAAAATAGTTAAATATTTTTTTAAAAGTTTGTCAGAAAAAAAAAGTATATCTAGATATCTTCCAAAATTAAATCAACCAGAAACACCATTTAGAATTGTAAACAAAAAACCCATAATACCTTCAGCCAAAGAACTAAAAGAAAATATGCCCTCAAGATCAGCAAAACTTAGATATGTTATTAAAAAGGTAAATACTTATGATTTTAAAACAGATATTTCAAAAAAATTTCACCATTTAATTGATATAGAAAATTTTAACAAAACATTATGAAAAAAATTTCAATAATAATATTAATTTTATTTTTAATTTTAACCACGGCTTTAATAAAAAATTCAACAAAAAGAATTGATGATGAAATTTTTGCAACTAAAGAAAATATAAGAAGCTTAGTAAATGAGCTGGAAAGTGTAAAACTTGAGCATAATTATCTAAGTTCAGCAGAAAAATTGAATGAGTTACAAGACCTCTATTTTGAAGAAAAATTTATAAAAAAAAATATCCAAGAAATCAAAATTATTAATCTAAGTCAAAAAGGATTTAAAATAGAAAAATTAGAATTAAAATGAATAGTGAAAATAAAGATACAAGAATTATTTTAGATGATTTGGAGAACCAGTTTATATATGAAAAAAAAACATCTAACTTACAAATATCATTTAATAGAATTTCATTTATATTTTTTGTATTTTTTATTTTTTTTTTGATATATTCTATTCACTTAATTCATTTAGGTTCAAGAAAAGCTAAAGTAGAATTAATTAATAACAACATACAATCGACAAATAATCTTTATAGAGCTGACATTTTAGATAATAATGGGGAATACTTAGTTAAGACAGTTAGTTCTATTGATATTGGCATCAGTACCCAAAAAGTAATAAATAAAAAAAAACTAATATTAAATTTAAAATATATTTTCCCTAACAAAGATTATAATGAGATAGAAAAAAAACTAAAAACTAAAAAATTTTTCTGGTTTGAAAAAAAAATATCTGACGAAAATTATCAAAAAATAATGCAATTAGGTGATAAGTCTATACAACCTGAGCAAAAATTAACAAGAATATATCCAGAAAAAAACTTATTTAGTCATTTAATTGGACAGATAGATGACAATAACAATGGAATATCTGGTCTTGAGAAATCATTAGATGAAAGGTTAAAAAATAAAAAAGAGTCAATTAGATTAACCGTTGACAAGGATATTCAATTTTTAATTAGAGATGAGTTGATTAAATTTAATAAAATTTTTAACACCATTGGAAGTGCAGCTATTTTAATGAATGTCAATAATGGTAAAATTTTATCTTTAGTTTCTTTGCCTGATTTTGATCCAAACAAGAGGGAAGATATTTCTAATTCAAATTTAATCAATAGAGCAACAAAAGGGGTATATGAATTTGGTTCAGTTTTTAAAACATTTACTTTAGCAGCTGCTTTTGAGGAGGATATCATTGAACCACAAACAACTTTTACTGATTTACCAAAATCATTAAGCTGCGCTGGTTTTCCTATAAGAGAATACGACAATGAGATTCCATCTAATTTAACTGCAGAGCAAATCTTAATTAGATCAGGTAATATAGGTTCTGTTAGAATAGGACAACAAGTTGGAGAAGAAAAGTTTAGATCATTTTTATCTAAAATTGGTGTTTTAGAAAAAATCAATTTTGATATTGAAGAAGTAGGTAAACCTATAAAATTTAACTGGGGAAAATGTCCTTTAGCAACAGCCTCTTTTGGTCATGGCATCACCACAACACTACTTCAATTATCAAAAGCTTATGCAATTATAGTTAATGGAGGATATAATATAACACCTACAATAGTAGATCACAAAAATAAATATAATAAAGAAAAAATTTTGAGCAATAATGTTTCAAAAAAAATTTTACCAATATTAAGAAAAATTGTAGCCACTAAAGAGGGTACAGCATCGTTAGCGAACGTAGATGGTTATGAAATTGGTGGAAAAACAGGGACAGCCCAAAAAAGTGTTGGTGGCAATTATTCAAATAAGAAAATAAATACTTTTGTTTCTATTTTTCCAACATCAAAACCAAAATTTGTTTTGGCAATAATGCTTGATGAACCAAAAAATAGTAAAAATTACATTTATCATTATAGGGATGGATCTAATATAAAATATAAAGGAACCCCTTTTAATACTGCAGGTTGGACTACGGTCGAAGCTGCTGGTCAAATAGTAGATAAAATTGGGCCTATTTTAGCCACAAAGTACAGTGAAATTAATTAATAGATGCAGCTTAAAGATTACATTCCTGGCTTAAATGAAAAATTTAACAAAATTTCATTTTCAGGCATAGCATTTGAGAGTTCCAAAGTAAAAAAAAATTATATTTTTTTTTGCAATAAAAGGAAATGAGTTAGATGGTAACAATTATATTGAAGAAGCAATTAATAGAGGTGCTAATTTAATAGTCACAGAAAATAAAAAACTTCAGCAAAAAAAAAATATATCATTTTTGATCTCACAAAATGTTCGAAAATTATTAGCTGAAGTTTCATATAAACTTCTCTTTAAAAAACCAAAAAAATTATTAGCTGTTACAGGAACAAATGGTAAGTCATCTGTTTCAGATTTTTATTTTCAAATTTTAGATTTAAATAAAAAAAAGGTTGCATCAATTGGAACTTTGGGTGTTAGGTACAAAAATAGAAAACAATTAATTAAAAATACAACTTTAGATCCAATTAAACTCAGTTTAATTCTTAAAAAATTAAAAAAAAGGAAAATTGACTTTGTTATAATGGAAGCTTCAAGCCATGGATTAAAACAGAATAGATTAGACGGTTTAGTTTTTGATATAGGTGTATTTACTAATTTATCTCATGACCACTTAGATTATCATAAAAATTTTAGAGATTATTTTAAGTCAAAGATGTATCTTTTTCAAAAATTAGTTAAGGAAAAGGGAAATATAATTTCTGATCAAAATATTCCAGAAATAGAAAAAATTAAAAATATTGCAACAAAAAGAAATATCAATTTAAGTCTTATTTTGAGTGATAAAGGCATTAAAATTATTTCGCATCATTTTGAAAATGAAAAACAAATTTTAGAAATAAGGTTTGATAATAAAAAATATAAAATTGAAATTAATCTAATAGGTAGAATTCAAATAAAAAATATTTTGATGGCAATGTTTGCTGCCTATAAAAGTGGAATTAAATTTGATAAAATAATTAAAATAATACATAAAATTAAACCTATAAGTGGGAGACTTGAAAAAGTTGGTAATATTAAAAATAATAGTAAGGTTTTTTTAGATTTTGCACATACACCTGAAGCTTTAAAAATAGCTTTAAAAAATCTCAAAGAACAATTTCCTAATAGCAAAATAAGTTTAGTATTTGGTTGTGGAGGCAATAGGGACTTTAAGAAAAGATCTGTAATGGGAAAAATAGCAGAAAAATATTCTGATAAAATTTATTTAACAGATGATAATCCAAGAAATGAAAATCCCTCAAAAATAAGAAAAGATATTAAAAAAGGTATTAAAAAAGTAAGATTTTATGAAATACCAAATAGAAAAATAGCAGTTGATACAGCTGTAAAAAGTCTCAATACAGGTGAGTTGTTATTAATAGCAGGCAAAGGTCACGAACAAATTCAAGATTATGGAAAAAGAAAGTTATTTTTCTCGGATAAAGAAGTAATACTAAAATCCATTAAGTCTAAAAATAAATTTTTATCAAAAAATTATAAACTAAATATTATTAAGGAAGAGTCAAAATCAAAAATTTCTAATAAAATTAGAATAAATAATATATCCATTAATTCTAAAACAATAAAAAAAGATGATGTATTTTTTGCAATTAAAGGAAAAAGAGTTGATGGAAATAAATTTATTCATGAAGCTTTGAAAAGAAAATCTAGCTTGGTTATTGTAAACAAGTTGAATAAAAAATTTAAGCTTTCAAAACAAGTAAAAGTAGAAAACTCACTAAATTTTCTGAGTAAATGTTCATCAATTTTGAGAGATAATATTAATGCCAAGATAATTTCAATTACTGGAAGTTGTGGAAAAACAACTTTAAAAGAAATGATTGGACTTACATTAAAAAAAATATCGAGAACAACTTTTTCACCTAAATCTTTCAATAATCAATTTGGAGTTCCCTTGAGTTTATTTAATTTAAAACAAAATGACAAATTTGGTGTCTTTGAAGTAGGCATGGATAAAAAAGGTGAAATAAATAGTTTAACGAAAATTATTAAACCAAATTTAGGTGTTATTACAAATATTAGTTATGCACACTCAAAAAATTTTAAAAATATAAAAAAGATAGCTGAAGCAAAAGCAGAAATAATGAATAACATTAAAAAAAATGGCATTATAGTTTTAAATAAAGATGATAATTTTTATAATTATCATGAAAAATTGGCGTTAAAAAAGAAATTAAAAGTAATTTCATTTGCTATCAGAAGTAAATCATCAACAGTAAAATTAGTAAAAATCAAAAAGATAAAAAAAAAATTTGAGTTAATTATTAGTTTAGATGGTAATTTACTTTCTTTTTATTCCTCTAATGATAATAAAAGTAATATTTATAATATATTAGCAACACTAGCATCAATTAGCCCGTATATAAACGTAAAAAGTTTAAATAGGAATATTTTTTTAAATTTTAAATCATTGAATGGAAGAGGTGATATTTCAGATATAACATTAAATGATAAAAAATTTTTTTTAATAGATGAGACATATAATTCAAATCCTCTCTCTTTAAAAAATGCTATTGAAAATTTTGATAGAATAGTATCCAAAAATTCTAAAAAATATCTTATATTAGGGGATATGCTTGAACTTGGAAAACATTCCTTGAGACAGCATAAGTTGATTAGTGAGGTTATAAATAAAACTAAAATTGATCGCGTATACGTAATTGGTAACTACATAAAGGAAACTTTTAAGGGATTAAAATTAAATAAAAAAGGCGAAATATTAAAAAATAGATTAAGCATAATTGATTTGATTAACACTGATTTAAAGAATAATGATTACCTAATGATTAAAGGATCTAATTCGACTGATCTTCATGAAATAACGGCTAAAATAAAAAAAAGAAGTTTAAATGCTATTTGAGTTACTCATAAAATATATTGAACATTTTAGTTTTTTAAATGTTTTTAAATATATTACTTTTAGAACTGGTTTAGCTTTTTTTACATCACTTATGATAGCTCTTATGATTGGAGGACCTTTTATAAGATTTTTTTCTAATAGAAAAATTTTTAATCCAATAAGAGAAGATGGACCAACTGATCATATCATAAAAAAAATAGGTACACCTACAATGGGTGGGATCATCATATTAATAGCTCTTACAATTTCAGTATTACTTTGGGCAAATTTAAAAAATGTTTATATCTTATTTTGTTTGTATATAGCTTTGTCATTTGGAATGCTCGGAGCATTCGACGATTTTAAAAAGATAAAAAATAGTAGCTCTTTAGGAATTTCTTCAAAGTTAAAAATTTTCATACAAATAACCTTAGCTATTTTGGGTTTAGTTGTTTTAATGTATTTTGTTGAGTATGAAGAATTTAAAAATTTATATTTTCCTTTTTTTAAAAACCTAATTATTAATTTAGGATGGTTTTTTATACCTTTTTCTATTTTTGTTATTGTTGGATCTTCTAATGCAGTGAACTTAACTGATGGACTAGATGGTCTAGCCACTGTTCCAGTGATTTTAGTTGCAGGTTGTTTTGCTTTTATTAGTTATGTAAGTGGAAACATTGTTTTTTCTGAATATCTTCAAATTATCTATATTGAGGGAGCTGGTGAAATATCAATTTTTTGTGGTGCAATAATTGGAGCTTGCCTAGGTTTTTTGTGGTTTAATGCCCCTCCAGCAAAAATATTTATGGGAGATACAGGCTCTCTTTCTCTGGGAGGTTCTCTTGGAGCTGTAGGGATTATCACCAAACATGAAATTGTTTTAGCAATAACAGGAGGCTTATTTGTTCTTGAGGCTTTATCTGTAATGATTCAAGTTATTTCTTTTAAACTTACAGGTAAAAGAATATTTAAGATGGCACCAATTCATCATCACTTTGAAAAAAAGGGTTGGCCAGAGTCCACAGTTGTTATTAGATTTTGGATTATTTCAATAATTTTAGCCATGATAGGTTTGGCTACATTAAAATTAAGATAATAGGTATCGTTTTGAATTTTTTTTCAAATAAAAAAATACTGATTTATGGATTAGGAAAAAGTGGCTTATCTACATTTAAATTTTTAAAAAATAAAAATAATGTTTTTTTATATGACGATAACAAGAGTTTTTATCTAAGAGATAATTTTATAAGTTATAAAAAAATTTTAAAATCAAGATTTGATAGAATAATTTTAAGCCCAGGTATTGATATTAATAATTGTAAATTAACCAAGTTTCTAAAGAAAAATTACGATAAAATTTTTTCAGATTTAGATATTTTTTTCTCATTTTTTAAAAATGACAGTATTGCAATCACAGGTACAAATGGAAAATCAACAACATGTCAACTTTTGTACGAGATTTTATCAAAACAAAAATTTGATGTAAGACTAGTCGGAAATATTGGAAATCCAATTTTATCAGTAAAAAATGTAAAAAAAAAAACAATTTTTGTTGTTGAAGCTTCTTCTTACCAGCTTGAATATAGTAAAATTTTCAGATCCAAATATGCAGTAATACTTAACTTATCGCCAGACCATATTGAGAGACACAAAACATTAAAAAAATATATAAAAGCGAAATTTTCGTTATTAAAAAAACAAAAAAAAGGAAACTTGGCATTTGTAAAAAAAGGCGATCCATTAATTGAAAGAGAAGTAAAACAGAATAAATTTCATAGTCGTATAATTAAGGTCGATAAAAAGAATATAAATAATCTTATCAAAAAAATTGATAATGAATACTTTTTGACAGAAACAAATAGAGAAAATCTATCATTTATATTAGAAATATCAAAAAAGTTTAATATAAAAAGTTCTGCACTATTGAGAATAATTAATTCTTTTAAAGGACTTAAATATCGACAACAAATAATTATAAAAAAAAATAATTTAATAATTATTAATGACTCTAAATCTACTAGTTTTTCTTCATCAGTCGGTATTTTAAAAAATAATTACAATATCTTTTGGTTAGTTGGAGGAATTCCTAAAAAAGGTGACAAGTTCAACTTGCCTAAAAAATATTTTACAAATATTAAAGCTTTTATATATGGAAAAAATTCTAAATTTTTTAATAAACAGCTTAAAGGTAAAATAGAATTTAAAAATTTTTATAATTTAAAAGATGCCTTATTAAATATTCTTAAATTAATAAAAAAACAAAAATCGTCAAAAAAAACAATATTATTTAGTCCTAGTGCAGCATCATTTGATTCTTTTAAAAATTTTGAAGATAGGGGTTATTATTTCAATAAATTGATAAAGAAATATTCCCATGAAATCTAGTAGTTCATTATTTAGTTTATACTATGATTGGTGGAAAAATATTGACAAATTCATATTTTCTTTAATTATATTATTATTTTTAATAGGCTTATTTTTTTCATTGGTTTCAACATCATTAATTATTTCAGATAAATTAAATACCAATGATTATTCTTTTTTCTTTAAACATTTAAGCTTTATTTTTTTAGGAATAATATTAATTTTTATTCTTTCCTCTATCGATCAAAAAAAATTATTAAGACTATCTTATTTTATTTTTATGATTTCTTTAATCTTTTTAGTTTTAGTGCCATTTATTGGCATAGAAGTTAAAGGATCTAGGAGATGGATTGATTTATATTTCCTTCCAAGATTTCAACCTATTGAACTAGTAAAGCCTTTTTTAATAATTTTTATTAGTTTAATTTTAAGCAGTCAAAAATATAAAAATATTTATTTTAAGTACTTATTTTCTTTTTTAACAACATTAATTGTAGCTCTATTATTAGCAGTTCAACCAGATATAGGACAAACTCTTTTAGTTTTTTTTACTTGGTCAATTTTAATTTTTACATCAGGTATAAGTTTAATGTTTTTATCAATTTTGTTTCTATCTTTAATTTCCTCATTTTTTTATCTTATTTTTTTTGTTTCAAAATTTGAGTATATTAAAAATAGATTAATATCTTTTTTTAATTCAGATACTGGCACTCATAACTTTCAATCTGATAAAGCAATTGAGTCTATAACTAGTGGTGGTTTTTTTGGAAAAGGAATAGGAGAAGGAACTTTAAAAAATAGAGTACCAGAGGCACATACAGATTATATAATCTCTGTAATTTCTGAGGAATTTGGTGTGATTGCCATAATTTTAATTTTATTATTGTTTTTAATATTTATCTATTCAGTATTTAAAAGAGTTTATTTTGAAAGTGAGGAAAAAATAAAATTAATATTAGTAGGCTGTGCAAGTCTTATTTTGATGCAATCAATGATCCATATCGGAGTAAACATAAGATTATTTCCTACAACTGGCATGACACTTCCTTTTATAAGTTATGGTGGCTCCTCAATAATTAGTATTTCAATTTTGTCCGGTATAATTTTAAATTTAACGAAAAGAAAAATAAAATAAATGAGAAAAAGCTTTTTGATTAGTACAGGAGGATCTGGAGGTCATGTAGTGCCTGCTACTATTCTTTACGATCATTTAAGTCAAAAGACTAATGTTATTATTTCTTCTGATAAAAGAGGCTTAAAGTATTTAAATAAAGATTTCTATAAATATGAAGTGATTGATACACCAAAATTAAATAACATTTTGCTTTTACCTTATAATTTTATTGTAATTTTATATTTAACTTTAAATTCTTTTTTTTTATTAAAAAGAGAGAAAATAGAAAAAATCTTCTCCACAGGTGGATATATGTCCCTACCATTAATCTTAGCTGCAAGAATATTAAAATTAAAGATTTATTTATTAGAGCCAAATCAAGTATTAGGTCGTGCAAATAAATATTTTCTTAACTTCAGTGAAAATATTTTTTGTTATTCAGATAAGATTAAAAATTTCCCTAAAAAATTTGAAAATAAGATAATAGTCATAAATCCTTTGGTTAAGCAAAGTATACATAAATTAAATCTTTTAAATGAAAATGAAGAAAAATTAACCCTACTTATAGTAGGTGGGAGTCAAGGTGCAAATTTTTTTGATGATAATTTAAAAAACTCTATTTTAAATATTTCAAAAAAATTTCCAATTAAGATTATACAGCAAACTAATATAAAAAATAATTCACTTTTGATTAATTTTTACACAAAAAATAATATTGAAAATAAGATTTTTAATTTTGATGAAAATTTTCATCAGAGTATTCAACAAGCAAATCTTTGTATAACACGAGCAGGAGCTTCAACTTTAGCAGAGTTATCACTTATGAATGTTCCTTTTATAGCTGTACCATTGCCAACTTCGAAAGATAATCATCAATTTGAAAATGCAAGTTTTTATCTAAAAAAAAATTGTTGTTGGATAATTAAACAAGAGGATTTTAAGGAAAAAATTGAGGGAGTTTTGGAAGATATTTGGATAAATAAAAGTGATTATTTAGAAAAAAAGGAAAATTTAAAAAAATTAAATTACCAAAATACTTGGAATAATGTTAATCAAAAAATATTTGAAATTATAAATGAAAATTGAATTAGCTAAAACTGAAGTTATTCACTTCATCGGAATAGGTGGTATAGGCATGAGTGGACTATCTTTGATAATGAAAGGAAAAGGTTTTAAGGTACAAGGAAGTGATATAAATTCAAATAAGAATATTGAAAGATTAAAAAAAGAAAAAATAAAAATTTTTATAGGTCAGAAAAAGCAAAATTTAAAAAATGCTACTATAGTTGTGAATTCATCAGCTATAAAAAAGAATAATCCAGAAATTCTTGAAGCAAAAAGAAAAAATTTACCTATCATTACAAGAGGCAAAATGTTGGCACATATAGTTTCTTTAATGAAAAATATAACAGTTGTTGGCTCTCACGGAAAAACTACCACAACTTCTTTAATAGCTTCAATTTTTCAAAAAACCAAATTAGATCCAACAATTATCAATGGGGGTGTAATAAATTCTATAAAAAACACCGCCAAACTTGGTAAGAGCGATTGGTCAATATTAGAGGCAGATGAGTCTGATGGAAGTTTTATTCATATTCCGCCGACTTATTCAATAATAACAAATATTGATAGGGAGCATATGGATTTTTACAATTCTATGGATGATTTAAAAAGATATTTTATACAATTCATAGATAAAGTTCCGTCATTTGGAAAGTCTTTTATTTGTTTAGACGATAAAATTAATAATGACCTTGTTAAAAAATTAAAAAATCAAAATTTTTATACTTATGGAGTAAATTCAAAATCCAATTTTTTAATTAAGAATGTTAGACAAAGTAAAGAATTCACAGAATTTGATTTATCAGTAAACGTTCCTAACAAAAAAAATGTAACAATTAAGAAAATAAAAATACCACTACTTGGAATTCATAATGTTAGGAATTCAGTTGCTGCGGCAGCTGTTGCTTTATCAGTGGGAATATCTGTTTCAAATATTAAGAGTGGATTAGCTAATTTTAAAGGTGTTCAGAGAAGATTTAATAAAATTTTCAATTATAATGATATAGATTTTTTTGATGATTATGCTCATCACCCAACAGAAATAAAGTTTGTATTGGAGGGTATAAAAAAAGTTTATCAAAATTATGAAAAGGTTTGTGTGTTTCAACCTCATCGTATTTCAAGATTGAAAGATTTAAGAAAAGAATTTTCATTTGCTTTTAAAGATGCTGATGAAGTAATCCTATGCCCTATATATACCGCAGGAGAAAAGATTAAATTAGGATTTAATTATCATAATTTTGCAAAAGAAATTATAAAAAATTCTAAAGTAAAATTGTTTTTAGTTAATAACAATCTTCAATTGGCAAAATTCCTTAAAAGAAACATGTATGGAAAAAAAATTGTAATTGGAATGGGTGCTGGTTCTATCTCTACCTGGATGAGAAAGCTGCCTGAATTAATATAATGGAAATAGATCAATTAAAGAAAATTCTTAATCAATTTGGTAAAAATGTGCAATTTGAATGTGATTTAAAAAAAAAGAATTGGTTTAATATTGGTGGAAAATCAAAAGTTTTTTATAAAGCTGATAATTTAAAACAACTTGTAAACTTTTTAAAAAAAGTAAGTAATAAAGAAAAAATATTTATCCTTGGTGCTGGCTCAAATACTCTTATTAGTGATGATCTTTTTGATGGCATAGTAATTAAATTAAGTAAAAATTTTAATAATATTTCGTTACTGGGAGAAGATATAATTATAGCAGGAAGTGCGGTATTAGATAAATCTCTCTCAGAATTTGCAATGAATAATAATCTAAGTGGATTTGAATTTTTATCATGTATACCTGGTACTATTGGAGGTGGGATAAGAATGAATGCTGGCTGTTTTGGGAGAGAATTCAAAGATATACTTATATCAATTCAAGCAATTGATAAGATTGGAAATGTGATAACTGTTCCGATTAAAGATATAAAATTTGAATATAGAAAAAATGATTTACCTGAAGATTTAATATTTTTAAGCGCTTCTTTTAAAGGTATAAAAAGTGATAATATTAAAATCAAGAATGAAATTGATAAGTTAAAAGCTCAAAAAGATATTAATCAGCCAACTAGAATTAAAACAAGTGGAAGTACTTTTAAAAATCCTATTTCACAAACAAATAAAAAAGTCTGGGAGCTTATTAAAGAGTCTGTGCCATTAGATAAAAATTTTGGAGATGCTTGTATATCTAAAAAACATTGTAATTTTTTTGTAAATAATGGCAATGCATCATTTAAAGACATGAAAAAGTTAATTGATTTTGTAGCAAAAAGTGTATTAGAAAAAACAGGAATAAGTTTAGAAAAAGAAATAAAAATTTTGGAATAATTTGAAAAAAAAAATATTAATCATATCTGGAGGTATATCTAAAGAAAGAGCCATTAGTCTTAACACTGGTAAACAAGTTGCAAAAGAGCTTATTAAAAATAAATATAGTGTTAAAATCGCTGAACCAAATTTTAAGCTTATAGACGTAATTAAGTCATTTAAACCAAATACTATATTTAATGCACTTCACGGACAGTTTGGAGAGGACGGTTATATTCAAGCAATTTTAGAAACAACCAATGTACCTTATACACACTCAGGTGTTGTATCCTCAGCTATAGCCATGAATAAAGATTTATCTAAAAAAATATTTATTAAAAATAAAATTTTAACACCTAAATATTTTTTATATTCTTTTGATAAAAAAATATCAGAATTAATCAAGTTAATTGATAAAAGATTAAAATTTCCAGTAATTCTTAAACCAATAAACGAGGGATCAAGTGTAAATGTTTTTATTTGTACTAAATTTAATATTAAAAATAAACTTAGATCATTAAGGAGTTATAGAAAAATAATTATTGAAAAATTTATACCTGGGCGTGAAATTCAAGCTGCGATAATAGGTTCAAAAAAACTTGGTGCAATTGAATTAATTCCAAAAAGAAAATTTTATGATTATGAAGCTAAATATAATTCTAAAGCAAAAACTCAACATATAATTCCAGTAGATCTATCTTCTAAAAAATACTCTAAAATAATGAAATTAGCTTTTAAAGCACATAGATTAATCGGTTGTCGTGGTGTTACACGTTCTGACTTTAAATACTACAAAGGTAAATTTTATCTTTTAGAAATTAATACACAACCAGGTATGACAAATTTATCTTTAGTACCTGAAATAGCATTGTATCACGGTATAAGCTTTATCAAACTTATAGAATTAATTTTAAAAGATGCGTCAACAAATAAGTAAAAAGATTTTTTTATATTTTTCTCTATTTTTTCTTTTAGGAACAATTAATAACAAATTTTTTAACGATTTTAATCTACCAAAAATTAAAAACATAAATATTTCTGGTCTAGATAAAAATGAAACTATAGATTTTTTAAAAAAATTGGATTCATTAAAAGTGGAAAATCTTCTTTTTTTAGATAAAAAAAATGTAGATAAAAAAATTTATTCAAATGATTTAATTGAAAAATATTCAGTATTTAAGATATACCCATCATCCTTAGAAATAAGATTAAAAAAAACTAAATTTTTAGCAAATGTTATAAAAAATGATAAAAATTATTTTATAGGTTCAAATGGTAAATTGATAGAGTCAAACGGAGCATTTAATGAGCTCCCTTTTATTTTTGGCGAGTATAAAAATATGAACTTTTTCAAATTAAGAAATGATATAGAAGAATCATTATTAGACTACAATGAAATAAAAAATTTATTTATTTTTCCATCAGGTCGCTGGGATATTGAAACTAAATCTGGAATTTTAGTTAAATTACCAAAAGAGAAACAAAAAGAGTCATTAAATTTATTTTATGAATTGATAAATATTGGTGAATTTGATAATACAAAAATTATTGATCTTCGACAATTTAATCAAGTGATTATAAATGAATGAAGTTACAAATTTTGAAACATATTTACTTTTAAGTCCCAATAAATTTTCTATAAATGTTTTTGATAATTTAAGTTTTGAAAATTTATATCAAAATGAAAAATTTATAGTTAATGAGTTAAATGAAATAGATTATGATTTAATAAATGATTTTTTAAATCAGAATATTTTTAAAGTTGAAAAAAAATTAAATAATTTTATTAAAGATATAAATTTGATTATTGGATTTGATGTTTTTTTTTCAGTCAGGTTGTCAGTAAAAAAAAATTTTCAAGGAAATTTAATTGAAATAAAAGACTTAAATAATCTTTTACTAGACACAAAAAAACAATGTCAGACTACGCTAGAGGGTAACAAAATATCACATATGATTATAGAGAACTATAAAATCGATGAAAAAGATTTCTCTTTTTTTCCAAACAACATGAAATGTAATGATTTGGTAATAGATGTTAATTTTATAAGTTTACCAATGGATTTCTTAAATAATTTGGAAAAAATACTTAAAAATTACCACGTTTCCACAAAACATATTTTAAATGCAAAATACGTAAGTGAATTTTTCAATGGAGCAGAAAAAGATATTTTTAAAATGGCTAAAGAAATAACTGATGGTTGTAATCCTAACGAAGTTTTACTTGTTCAAAAAACTTCACAAAATAAGGGTTTTTTCGAAAAATTCTTTTTATTTTTCAATTAAAACTGTATTTTTAAGTAATATTAGTTGTTTTCAGATTTCGTCGAATTTCGATTAAGTTCGTCCAGGATGTCATCATTAAACCAAAAAACAATTAAAAAAGAAATTATTCTTAAAGGAATTGGTCTTCATAGTGGTAACAAAGTAACAATGAAAATTCTTCCTGGATTACCTAACACTGGTATCCTTTTTAAGAGAATAGATTTAAAAGATAATAATCTAATTATACCCAATGTATATAATGTATCTAACACATCTTTTTGTACCACAATATCAAATGAACATAATGTGACTGTATCTACAATAGAACATTTAATGGGTGCTTTTTATGGAATGGGTATTGATAACGCTGTTGTTGAGATAGATAACAAAGAAGTTCCAATTTTAGATGGTTCAGCTAAAAATTTTGTAGATGAAATTATGAAATCAGGTTTTGAAATCAGCAATGTTCCAATTAAAATTATTAAAATTAAAAAAGAGGTTACATTTAAAGATAATCAAAAAATAATTTCAATTTCTCCTAGCAACTTAAGTTTAGATATTGACTTTGAAATAAAGTATGACAATCGTTTAATTGGTACCCAGCAAAATACAATTGATATGTATAAATCAAATTTAAATGACATTTATAATTCAAGAACTTTCTGTTTATTTGAAGACATCGAAAAATTAAAGTCTAATAATTTAGCAAAAGGTGGATCTTTAAAAAATGCGATTGTTGTCAAAAAAAATGAAATTTTGAATGAAGAAAAATTAAGAAATAAAAAAGAATTTGTTAATCATAAAATTTTAGATTGTATGGGAGATTTATTTCTTTCAGGATTTAAAATGATTGGAAGTATAAAATGCTCTCAAGGTGGACACATGCTAACAAATAAACTTTTACGAAAAGTTTTTGATAATAAAGACAATTTTTCAATTGTAGAAGTTAAAGAAAAAACAATTCCTCATACTATACTTAATAAAAATTATTTAAGATCAATAGCTTAATAGTTTAGTTTTAGATAAAAAACTGTTAAAAATTATACCATGAAATATTTAATTCTATTTATAAGTATTTTTTTTATAATTTCTTGTTCAGTCAAAAAAGAAAAATCATCTATTCAAATAGATGGAAAAAATTTAGAAGAACAAATGATAGAGTCATATAAAGCTGGAGTTTACGCTTTAGAAAATGGAGATGTTTTATTTGCAGCAAAAAAATTTAATGAGGCTGAACTTTTATATCCACAATCGGAATGGGCACCAAGGTCATCACTTATGGCATCTTATGGATATTGGTCACAAGGTTATTATGCACAATCAATTACCGAGTTAAGAAGATTTTTAAAAATTTATTCAAAAAATAAACATCTTGATTACGCATACTATTTATTGGCAATGAATTATTATGACAGTATTGTCGATGAAAAAAAAGATTTAAGACCTTTAAAAGAAGCACAAAAATATTTTAACCTTTTAATAGATCAGTATCCTAAAACTGATTATGCTTTAGATGGAAGATACAAATTAGAACTTATACAAGATCTCTTGGCCGCAAAAGAAATATATGTTGCAAGACATTATATTAAAAAAGAAAAATGGATTCCTGCGATCAATCGACTAAAGTTAATAATAACCAAGTATGATACAACAATATATGTTGAAGAAGCACTTCATCGACTAGTAGAAATATATTATATAATAGGACTAGAGAATGAAGCTAAAAAATATGCTTCAACATTAGGTTATAATTACCAGTCAAGTAAGTGGTATAAACAAAGTTACAAAGTTTTTAATAAGAATTATGAGCTTGTAAAAAAACAAAAAAAAGAAGAAAAAAAAGAAAAATTATTAGATAAAATCAAATCTTTTTTTTAGGATGAATGAAAAAGAAATTAAAAAAATTTATAAAATTAAAATAGATAATCTTAAACAAAATAACTATTTATATTTTGAGAAAAATGATCCCAAAATAGATGATTCTGAATATGATAAACTTAAAAAAGAAGTCTTAGACTTAGAAAAAAGATATAAATTTTTAAAAAGTAAATTTTCTCCTTCTGTAAGTTTGGGACATAAACCTTCTAAAAATTTTGTAAAAATAAGTCATCGGGTTCCAATGTTGTCTTTAGCAAATGCTTTTACTGAGGACGATCTCGTAAATTTTGAAAAAAAAATTTTAAATTATTTAGATAAGTCCAGTCAATTTGAAATAGAATTTAGCGCTGAACCAAAGATTGATGGAATATCAGCTTCATTAATTTATAAAGATGGAAAATTTGTAACTGGCTTATCAAGAGGTGATGGCAAAGAAGGTGAGGATATAACTTCAAATTTAAAGACTATTAAAGATATTCCCCATTTTATTTCCGATAAAAATTTTCCAAAAGAAATTGATATTAGAGGAGAGGTTTATATTCAAAATAGTGATTTTGAAAATTTAAAACAAAAATTTGCAAATCCTAGAAATGCAGCATCTGGTTCCTTACGACAAAAAAATCCAGAAGATACCAAAAAAATACCATTAAAATTCATTGCTGATACTTTTGGATTTGAGAAAGGAATGAAGATTACCAACCAATCTGATTTTTTGAAGCAACTAAACAATTGGGGCTTTAACATAAACCCATTAAATAAATTAATTACTGATGTCAAAAATTTGCTTAAAAATTATAATGAAGTTGAGAAAAAAAGAGCAAGTTTGGACTTTGATATAGATGGTATTGTTTACAAAATAAAC
>MDTA01060320.1_pt1 | contig 17631 bp, 17 predicted proteins | sample 811151 | NCBI WGS metagenome assembly MDTA01 (sample SAMN05326648, study PRJNA326480) | marine metagenome | isolation source: seawater | place: Indian Ocean: South | collected 2010
AAAGATGGGGTATATAAGATAGAAAGGTCTGCTATTTTTGGTCAGGTTTTACACATATATTGTTTTAGTAATTACAGAGAAATTTCTTTCTTTAATATGGGGTCTTTTTATGTTATGCTGTACTTTTTTCTTATCCTTTTTTCTCTTCCGCTAATTACATTAGTTTCATGGGGTCCAAATTCATTGCATATTGTTTCATCATATCTGTTTACATATGCCGCATTGTTTGGCTTTTTTATTTTATTAATCGTACTATCTCAATAACTATGGTAAGAACTGTTTTTTTGTTTATTGGGTTCAGTATACTTATTTCATGTGGAAGTGATTATCCAGTAAAGCATAACAATCCAACATCTAAAAACAAAAGAATTAATGCACCTAAAGTTGATTCTTCTAGAGTTTTAAAGAAGGATGAACCATCGATAATTGCATCAAATTTAATTACCAATAAAAATGTGGTTACCAAGCTCACTCAATACGGTAATGAAAATCTAGAAAATGTTGTTGAAATCTCTACCCAGTATGGTAGTATTAAATTAAAACTATATGACGACACCCCCTTTCATAGAGCAAATTTTATTATGCTTATTAAAAAAGGCTTTTTCAAAAACACTCTTTTCTATAGAGTAATTAGAAATTTCATGATTCAAGGTGGTAATAGTGATAGAGATAATGTTTTTCATAAAATGGCTAAGATTGGTAACTACAGAGTGCCATCAGAAATAAAAAAACACCACATTCACAAAAGAGGTGCACTTTCGATGGCAGTTCAAGAACAATATTTTAAGGACCCAAAAAAGTTTAATAAAAATTCCAGCCCTTACAATTTCTTTATTGTTCAAAAAGGAAAAATAAGTGACAATTACATGAATCGTTTAGAAGAAATATATTCTATTGAAATTGACGAACAAAAACGTGAGATTTATCGTAAATATGGTGGTAATCCTCATCTTGATGGTGATTATACTGTTTTTGGTGAAGTGATTTCTGGTTTAGCGGTAGTTGATAAAATTAATACTGTTTTAACAGATGCTCAAGATCGTCCATTGGAAAACATAATACTTGATATTTCAATAGTTGAATAATAAAATTTACATAGCATTAGGTTTAGTATTGGTTGTAATAGGTGGGATATTAATTATAATTTCTACGATCGATTTTAGTTATAAAGTTGAGCTTTCTCAAAAAGTTGAAAATAGAGATACTGTTCTTAATGAAAGTAAAAAAGTTGATACTGTTCAAATTACTACTCAAAATATTGATCTTGTAATTGATTCAATTCAGGTAGAAGAACCTAAAATGGACAGCATTGATTTACCCAAAAAAGTTATTGCTAAAGACCAAAAAAAATACCTTATTGTATTAGGAACATTTAAGATGCCATCCAATGCCAATAAATTAGTTGATGAGCTTAAACAAAAAGGCTTTATAAATTCTTATGTATATTCTAAAGGTGAGTTAAATTATGTAATTCTTAACTCTTACAACTCTAGATCAGAAGCAAATAGTGATTTAACCGATTCAGAATTAGATGGTTGGGTGAAAAAAATATAGCTAAATTTTTTTTATATAATAAATCTTTCTAATTTAATGTTAATAAACAACCCTTTGACTTTTTTACGTCATTTAAATAAGACATAGTAAAAAAAGTAAATATTATTGATAAACCCCAAAATCCCTAACTTATGAAATCCTTATTGTTATCCCTATTTGTTCTTTTTGGAACTGGAACATTTAATGCAGAAATCTCTGATGATAATTCTACTGTTATTTATGAAAAAGTTTCCTCTTCAAAAATTAAAGTAAAGGTTACAACCAATACCGGTAATCCAATTGGAAATGTACTTGTTAAAATCATGCAGGACAAAAGGCATTTAGGTGAAACTCTCACAGATGCTAACGGAACAGCTTCTATAACCTGTAAATATGTTGCAGACAACAACAAAAATATAGAAATTATCGCAGTTAAAAATGGTTATAAAGAAGTAAGTATTAAAGGTAATTTAATTACAAGTATTACAAATTTTGAATTTTTCTTATATGAAAATGGAAGTAAGGAAAATAAGCCCAATACGATGAACTTTTCATTTCAGCAAGAGGAATTGAGATCTACTTTCTAATTTAAACTCTCTAAACTTCTTTTTTATATTTTATTTCAGCATATTTATATATTGAAATAAATACATATAAATATGTTAAGATTAATCCTAATTACGTTACTTTTTTCATTTAGTAATTCCTTTTTCACTCAGTACAAAATAGCTGTTTCAGAAAAGTCTGTAAAGTTTAACGATGGAAATTTCAATGCTTTTTCGGTTACTGTTTATGAACTTACCGTTAAAGAGGTGGAAAAGCTTTGGAAGAAACAGATGAAAGATATGAAAGCAAATGTATCTTCGAAAAAAAACGAAATGAAGGGTGATGATGCAAAAGTAAAATCTATGGGTGAGAATACTTTTGATATATATTCTTTAACTTCTGAAGTTGACGGTGGCGTTGAAATTTCAATAGCTTTTGATTTAGGTGGAGCATTTTTATCCTCATCCGATCATCCAGATAAAGCAAAATACATGAAAAGTACAGTTTATGATTTTGCTGTTTCCAGTACAAAAGAGGGGATTAGAGGAATTTTAAAAAAGGAAGAGAAAATACAAGCTGATCTTGAAAAGCAACATGCTGATTTAGTGAAACAAAAAGAAAAGTTAGAAAAGGATATAGATAATTGGGAAAAGGCAATTGAAAAGGCAAAAAATGATATAAAAGATAATTTACAAAATCAGGAAGACAAAAAAGAGCAAATCGAAAAGCAGAAAAAAGTTGTTCAAGGTGTTAAGGAAAAAGAAAAGGCGGTTAAGTAATTATATTTCAATTCCTACTGGGCAGTGATCTGAGCCCATCATATCATTTAAAATAAATGCATCTTTTAGTTTATTGGTTAACTCAGCTGAGCTTAAAAAATAATCAATTCTCCATCCAATATTTTTAGCTCTTGAATTGAAACGGTAGCTCCACCAAGAATATTTAATGTTTTGAGGATGAAAATGTCTATAGGTATCTAAAAATCCTGCATTAAAGTAATTCGTTAAGCCGTCAATTTCTACTTGCATGTATCCAGCAGATTTATTGTAATTGGGTTTTGGGTTTTTTAGGTCAATATCTTTGTGTGCAACGTTGAAGTCTCCACAAACAACAACTGGTTTTTTTAGTTCCAAGTTCTTTAAGAAATTTAAAAAAGCTTTATCCCATTGAGTTCTATAATCCAAACGTAATAACTGACCTCCACTGTTTGGAACATATACAGTAGTGAAATAAAAATCATCAAATTCACATGTTAAAACTCTTCCTTCGTTGTCAAACTCTTCAACACCAATTCCATATAGTGTATTTAAAGGTTCTTTTTTAGCTAAAATAGCTGTTCCGCTGTAGCCTTTTTTCTGAGCACTATTTGAATAAATATGGTAGCCCTCTATTCCAAATAAGGCTTCTCTTACTTGGTCATCTTGTGCTTTGGTTTCCTGAAATCCAATTATATCTGGATTCATAGAATAAATTTTATCTATAAGTCCTTTTTTTGCAACTGCACGAATACCATTTAAATTCCAAGAAATAAGCTTCATATTATCTGTGATTTTTCAGTTTGAAGTAGATGTGCTAAAGTAAGTAGAAAAACTAGCATTAAGAATAAAAAATGACTCCTTTTTATACTCCTTTTTGATATATATTTGCGTGACAAAAAACTATAGTATGAGAATAGATAATTATAATTTTAAAGATAAAAGAGCTTTAATTAGGGTGGATTTTAATGTGCCTTACAATTATCAATTAAAAAAAGTTTCTGATGATACAAGAATTAGACTGGCTATTCCAACAATACGTAAAGTTTTAGATGATGGTGGAAGTGTGGTGCTGATGTCTCATATGGGTAGGCCTAAAAACATCCCTGAAGAAAAATTTTCTCTTAGTCAAATTAAGGATACAATTGAACAGCATTTAAATGCTACCATTAAATATGCAGATGATTGTATTTCTAATGAAGCCTTTGAAATTTCTGGAAATTTAAAAAACGGAGAAGTTTTACTATTGGAAAATTTACGTTTTCATTCTCATGAAAAAAAAGGGAATATTGATTTTGCTAAAAAATTAGCTACTCATGGCGATGTTTATATTAATGATGCATTTGGTACAGCTCACAGAGCCCATGCATCAACTACTGTTGTTGCTGACTTTTTTGATTCCAACAATAAGATGTTTGGTTATTTAATTGAAAATGAAATAGAAAGTGTTAATAAAGTATTGGAAAGTGATGATAAGCCTTTAACTGCGATAGTAGGAGGAGCAAAAGTATCTTCAAAAATTACCATTATCTCAAGATTACTTGATAAGGTAGATCATTTAATTATTGGTGGAGGAATGGCATATACTTTTATTAAGGCAAATGGTGGTGATATTGGCAGTTCACTTGCAGAGGATGATTATCTTGAAGAAGCTTTAAGAATCATGAGCTTGGCCAAATCCAAAGGAGTTCAACTACATTTACCAATTGATACTATTGTTGCCGATAAATTCTCCAATGAAGCCAATACAAAAAGTGTAAATATTAATGCTATTCCCAGCAATTGGATGGGATTAGATATTGCTGAAGAATCAATTATTCTATTTGAAAAGATAATTCACTCTTCCAAACTTATTTTATGGAACGGTCCTATGGGAGTTTTTGAAATGTCAAATTTTCAAAAAGGAACAGCTTCAATTGCACATGCTGTTGCAGAAGCTACTGCTAAGGGTACTTATTCATTAATTGGTGGGGGAGATAGTGTAGCTGCTATTAATAAATACAAATTAGCCGATAAGGTAAGCCATGTATCTACAGGTGGAGGTGCTATGCTTGAATTTTTGGAAGGAAAGCCATTGCCTGGTATTGAAGCAATTTTAAACTAAATTCGTAAGAATATTAAAAGATGAAATTTAATTCCTTTATAAAACATACAGCAATAGTTATTACTATAGTTATTCTTTTTTTCTCTTGTAAAACGAATGTAAAAGGGGATTGGAGACTCAATGTTATCCACTCTATTGAAGATGATGTTTCTATTGTTGGATCTGTAGATTTTTTGAAGCTGATTGAAAAATCAGCTATAATGGATTCTGAGTATATGCCAGATGAATATAAGGGCATGATGAGCATGTATGTTCAAAATACTTTGCAATCTGAAAACTTAGGTTTTCAAATTGAAGGAAATAATTATTTTGTTGTTGCTAACGATGAAAAGGGGCTTGTTAAATATATCTTTTTTATGGCTGATGTGCTAAATGAGGATAAAATGGCTAAGAATTTAAAATTTCTAGTTGGTGGCGCTAAGGATAAAGAGAAATATACTTATCTCACCACAAATGAAGGAATTGTTTTAGGATGGGATCAAAGCAATTTAATAGGTCTAATGAAGGGTGAAGGTTATACTGAATCTAATATTTCATCTAAAAGTCTATTGGAAAAATTACTTGATTCTAGATCAAATTTGTCTAATAAACAAGACGGATTGGCTGAATTTTTAAACCGTAAAGATGACGTAAATGCTTTTATTTATCTAGATGCTTATACTAAAATGGCATCCTCTATTGCTGGCTTAACGATTAACAATAATTCGAACACAAATAGCACAGGTGACAGAGTAGTAGGATCGCTAAATTTTTTAAATGGAAGTACGGTGTTGAATGTAGATTTAAAAACAGATGAAAACACCAATTATGCCATCTTTAAAGATTCTCTTTTAGATGAAAAATATTTTAATTACCTATCAAATAACGAAAAATTAATTGCTTTTTTTCTTGGTAATTTAAATTTGGATGCACTTGTTAACAATCCAATTTTTAAACAGCAATTTTCAGATTTATATACTCAGCTTGGTTTTTTACTCTCTACATTTGATTTAGAGGTTACTGATTTAAGTAAAATGTTTACAGGTGAATATGCTTTATCAGTTCTTGATTTTGAATCTTCCCTATCTAGTAGCGAAGAAGCTATTTTTGATGCATTTGGAAATCCAGATGATGATTTTTTTGATGATGCTTCAGAAGAAGAATTTTACAATTATTTAGATAATTATGATAGTCAAAACTCTTCTTTTTCAACAGCATTCTTATTATCTATTGGTTTAACAGATTCTAGCTCAGTTTCTAAGCTTATAGAAAAGTATAATTTGGATTCTCTTTCTCAAGAGATTATTCCTTTAAATGTAGATTTATCAATGTTAGTCAAGGAGAATATATTATTTATAAGTTCTTCTAATAATGTTTTAAATACCCTTAGAGGTAATGGTAAATTATCTACTTATTCTCATGCCAATTCTGTTAAATCACCGGCCTATGGTTTTGTTAATACAGATACTAATCGAATTCCAGATTTATTTAAAAAGCATCTTGTTAATGAATATGGTGATTCTATTTTAGAAATTTTCACCTTATTGAATTCTGTTGAGTTTAATTCCACAAATTCATCTGCAGTATTTGAACTATCTATTAATGATAAAAACAATAATTCTCTTAAAGTTTTAATAGATGGAATTTTGAGTGAATTATCTAAAAATATGCCAATAGAAGCTTTTATTTAGGCTTAGTATTTATGAATTCTATAGCATCTCTAACACTTCCAAATTTTTCTAAATACTCCTTGGCTTCTTTGCGGCTTACTTTTGTTTGATCTAAAATCATATTTATGCCTCTTTCTACAAGCTTATTGTTGCTAAGTTGCATATCTACCATTCTATTTCCTTTAACTCTACCTAGCTGTATCATTAATGTTGTAGATATCATATTTAGTACCATCTTTTGAGCCGTTCCAGATTTCATTCTTGTGCTTCCAGTTACAAATTCTGGTCCAACAATTGGAACAATTGCAAAACGGGCTGCTTTTACAATTGGGCTTTCTGGATTACAGGTGATTGCTCCAGTAAGAATATTGTTTTGACTGCATTTATCAAGTGCTCCGATTACGTATGGAGTTGTACCTGAAGCGGCTATGCCAATAACAGTGTCTAAAGGGCTTATATGGTGTATTTTTAAATCTTCCCAGCCTTGGTTGTAATCATCTTCAGCAAACTCAACAGCTTTTCTTATAGCACCATCTCCACCAGCAATTAATCCAATAACCATTTCAAATGGAACTCCAAATGTTGGAGGACATTCGCTAGCGTCTAATATCCCCAATCTACCACTAGTTCCAGCTCCAATGTAAAATAACCGGCCACCTTCTTTCATTTTTGGTAAAATTTGTTCTATTAAAGCATTGATTTGATCAATAACTTTAGAAACTGCTGTTGCTACTTTTTGATCTTCTTTATTAATGTTAATTAATAGTTCCCTTGAAGAAAGATCCTCTAAATTGGTGTATAAAGATTCACTTTCAGTTATTTTGTTGAATGACATAATTAAATTTATTGGTGAGTGTTAATAAATTCATACTACAATAATTGTTAATAATCCTTCTTATTTGCTACTTTGTTGAAATAATTACAAACAACTATGCGTGAACTAAAAGAAGGTGATAAATCTCCAATTTTTAATGGATGTGATCAAAATGGAAATACCATTTCATCTGAGTCTTATTCTGATAAGAAACTAATTTTGTTTTTCTACCCTAAAGATAATACTCCTGGATGTACCAAAGAAGCCTGTAATTTAAGAGACAATTACGAGCTGCTAATGGGCAAGGGATTCTCTATTGTTGGTGTTAGTGCAGATGATCAATTGAAACATCAAAAATTTATTGATAAATATAGTTTGCCATTTCCATTAATTGCCGATGTAGATAAAACGGTAATTAATGCCTTTGGTTGTTGGGGACCAAAAAAGTTTATGGGTAAAGAGTACGATGGTATTCATAGAAAAACGTTTATTATTGAATCTGGAGTTATTTCTAAAATTTTTCATAAGGTTAAAACCAACGATCATACAAATCAAATATTAAATGAACTGTAAATTTCATTAACTACGTAAAACTATTATGTTCTTAGTGTTATATACTTGTAAAAAAACAAAATAAAATGGCAGAAGTAAAACAAGAAAAATTAAAAGCTCTTCAAGCAACAATAGATCGATTGGATAAATCTTATGGTAAAGGAGCTGTTATGAGATTAGGTGATGAAGCAGTTCAAGATTTAGATGTAATACCTGGTGGATCAATAGCATTAAATAGAGCTCTTGGTGTCGGGGGGTATCCTAAAGGTAGAATAGTAGAAATTTATGGACCTGAATCATCTGGGAAAACAACCTTAGCAATTCACGCAATTGCAGAAGCTCAAAAAAATGGCGGGATAGCTGCTATAATTGATGCTGAACATGCATTTGATTCTGTTTATGCTCAGAATTTAGGTGTTGATATAGAAAATTTATTGATATCTCAACCAGATAACGGTGAGCAAGCATTGGAAATTGCTGATAATTTGATTCGTTCAGGTGCATTAGACATTATTGTTATTGATTCAGTTGCAGCTTTAACTCCCAAAGCTGAAATTGAAGGTGAAATGGGAGATAGTCAGATGGGACTTCAGGCAAGATTGATGTCCAAAGCCCTCAGAAAACTCACTGGAAGTATTAATAAAGCCAACACTTGTTGTATTTTTATTAATCAGCTTCGAGAAAAAATAGGAGTGATGTTTGGTAATCCAGAAACAACAACAGGAGGTAATGCCCTTAAATTTTACTCAACTGTTAGGGTTGACATTAGAAGAATAGGTGCAATTAAAAACACTGATAAGATTATTGGAAACAGAACAAGAGTTAAAATTGTTAAAAACAAGGTTGCTCCGCCATTTCAACAGGCAGAATTTGAAATTATGTATGGAGAAGGAATTTCTAAAATTGGAGAAATTGTTGATTTAGGTGTTGAGTATGAAATACTAAAGAAATCTGGATCTTGGTATTCTTATCAAGAAACTAAACTTGGTCAGGGAAGAGATTCTGTTAAAGAAATTCTTAAAGACAACCCAGAGCTGTTAGAAGAATTAGAAACCAAAATTACCGCTGCATTATCCAAATGATTTAATTGATTTCTTATTTCTGTAGTAATCATTTGATTATATTTATCCCACTTATTTTAAGTGGGATTTTTTATGAAAAAAATAGTGGTTGTTACATTAGTTGTTTTACTGTTTAGTTTTTGTGATTCTAATAACCAAGAAATCGCTTTAAATGAAGCTAATTCTATTGAAGATGTTAAAGAAGACTCCTCTATGGTGTCTCTAAGTGCAAATTATTACATGAATGAAAAACTTTCTGATATAGAGAATGCTATTATCCTTAAACCAACCAGCCCAAATGTATATTATAAAAGAGCCATCTATTATAAACTCAGAAAAAAATATGCTCTTGCTCTTGAAGATATAAATAGATCTCTAAAGTTATCTCCTGATGCGGCTATTTTTAACTATGAAAAAGCAGATATTTTATATGAGTATGGAGTTTTTATTATGGACGTTTCTAAAATAGATGAAGCAGAAATCTATTTAGATCATACGTTAACTTTAGATAAAGAACTTGAAGAGGCATTGTTGTTGAAAGCAGAAATCTTATTGTACAATAAGGATGCTGAAGGCTCAATGAGATTAGTTAATGATGTATTAAAGGTAAACAATACTCAAGCATACGCCTATTTTACAAAGGGAAGAATTTACCACTTTATGGGAAGTAAAAACTTAGCAGTTTCTTCTTATCAAACAGCAATAGAGATGGATCCCAATTTTTATGATGCCTATATAAATCTTGGAGTTTTATTAGGTGAAAAAATGGACTCAAAAGCTGTTGATTACTACAACTTTGCTATAGATATTTTTCCTTCTAGCATAGAAGCACATAGAAATAAAGGGCTTTTTTATTTCTTTTCTGGGGATTATACTCTTGCTAAGAGTTCCTTCAATGAAATTATTGCTATTGATTCAACTTTTGAAGAAGCTTATTTTAACATTGGTAACACCTATATTGGAATGTATAGTGATACTATGAAACCATATTCAAAAGACACAACATTAAATCAAGCAATTTTTTATTTCCAAAAAGCCATTGAATTGAATCCTGTATATGTTCAAGCAATTCACAATTTAGGATTACAATATGAGTACAAGGGAGATAAAGAAAAGGCAAAAGAATACTACTTAAAGGCTATAGATATTGATAATAATTATGCTCCATCACTAAATGCAATTAATCAATTGTAAATCAAGGAAATAAATTTACTATATCTTCTACTTTAAGAAATGGACCTCTTTTTATATTTGATAGAACAACAATTGTTTGATTATAATCTTTAACCTGAATGAAAAAAGTTCTGAACCCCTTCCACCATCCAGTGTGAAATACGATTTTTCCTTTATTCTCAGTATACATTAGTCTAAACCCATACCCATAGTTTTGTTTTTGTCTAAATGTATTATTGTAGTTTTTTATTGCTAGTTCATATGTGGAAGAAGAAATTAATGTCCCGTTTTTAAGTGCAAGATCAAATTTTAATAAGTCTGTAACATTGGAATATATTCCCTTATCTCCATAACAACCATTTAAGTAAATATTATCTTCCTGTCTATTGTTACCATTGTATCCAATAACTGGAAGATGAAGTTCATTAAAATTATCTCTAGTAAATAGATGAGTAGAAGACATTCCTGCAGGGTTGAAAATATTTGTTTGTAAATAATCTGAAAAATTTAAACCAGATATTTTTTCTACAATTGATGCTAATAGAAGATAATTAGTATTGCAGTAATAGTATTTTTTATTTGGAGGATAGTTAATCAGGGGTTTGTTCTCACAAATAATTTTGATTACGTCATTATTTGTGATGGTTTTATTTTTGTTAGGCCATATACTATCTGGAGAATCACAAAAATGGGTATACTGGCTAAGTCCAGATCGATGACATAAAAGTTGATGTACGTCAATTCCTTTATATGGGAAATTTGGAATAAACTTTTGTATACTATCCTCTAGTGAAAGTAACCCTTTTTCACATAATTGAAGGATGGCAATAGCTGTGAATGGTTTTGAAGCAGATGCCATTTGAAAGGTATGACCTAAAGAAAGAGAATCTTTCTTTTTTAAATTGGAAAAGCCGTATGCCTTTTTAAAAATGGTCTTATTGTTTAGGGCAAAAAGAACATTTCCATTGAATATTCCTTTTTTATGTTTACTGGAAAAAAAGGAGTCGATTTTAGTTCTTAAAGGTTGATTTATACTGTCGAAATATGCAGTACTATCTGTAGGATTATTGTTTTGGATAGAAAGTGAAGTATTGTTGTTAGAACAGCTAATACTGTTGAATACTATACTTATCAAGAATATAATCCAATTCCATTTCATAATCACTGCGAAAATAGAAGAATAGTAGTAGTGAATAAATACTAGAAACAGAGATTTATTAACAAAAAATGGAAAAAAGAAATTAACTGAAAATAAACACCAATTGGCCAATTCCAGCAAGCATTCCAAGTATTGCACCAACGATTATTAATTTAAGTTCATCTTCTTGAAATACAGGTCTTAAGAAATTAACAAATTCTGGCGATGAAAGTGCTTGCATTCGAGTTCTAAAGGTGGTTTCTAAATCCATTGCTTCTTCAGCGTACGGAAATACAGGCTGTACGGACTTAGGGATTTCTTTAACAGTTTTATTTACTACAATATTTTTCATTTTTTCATATTTTCTTTTCCCAGTAACTAATTTAATTACAGGCTCAGAAATTCCAACGGCATCATCTATTGCTTTATTTGCATGAGAGGCTACTAGATTAACGAATTTTTCTTTAGTAGGACCATTAATTATAGCAGCAAAAATTCGATCAAATGTAAATATATCGTGAGCTAGCATGTATGCATATTCGCTAGAAACCTCATTTTGTCTTTTAATAAACAATCCCTGGAAAGTCATTCCTAAAAAACGTATAGGTTTAATGGGTTCAAAGATAAGCTTTAGGGCTAGCCAATTGGTTGCATAACCAACAAGAAGACCAAATAAGGGAAGAATCCAAAAATAAGGAAAGAAATACCAAACCACCATTTGAATTAACCCAAATATAAATCCAAAATAAAGACCAGAACGTTCTATGAATTTAAACTCTTCCTTTCCACATTTAAGGAACATGTCGTTTAAGAGTTCTTTATCTTTAGTAAGACGTTTAATAACCATTTCTTTTATGTCAAAAATATTTTCAATATTATTTTTAACATCAGTCATTATCTCAGTGACAATGTTTGGCATGTCTTTAGAAATTCTAGCATAAATAATCCGTTTAAGAGAAATGGGAATCTTATCCCAAGCCTCAGGGGCTTGAATTGCCATTACTTCATCCATGATTTCTTTTGAGATTCTATTAAACTCAGGTTTCATCTCTTTGGCTACTGCTTTTGGATCCAATTGTTCAAATAACTCTTTGACACTAACTAGTTTAGAAGTCCATAAGTCTACAGATTTTGTTGACATTTTAACCGCTTTACTTGGAATTATACCTTGCCATCCTAAATAGGGGGGTATTCCTTTAAAATCTAATGGATAGAAGGTCATTTTAATTGCAAGCACGTTGGTTCCCCAACCAACAATAGCACTTGTTATAGGAATGGAAAGGTAAATTAAAAGCTCCTTGTATGATAATAGGAAATCAATCATATTCAAATGTAAAGAAAATGATTTTTATTATATTGAAGTCAAAATAGATTTATATGAATTTAAAATCTTATTTAATATTGTTTATTTTCTGTTTTTCACTTCATTCTTGTTATAAGATACATCATAATTATATGATAAAAGGTGAGTGGTATATAGACGCAGTTGAAGTGGATGGCGGTTCTATCAATCAGATTGGATCTATATTACCTAATTATGTTGACGGTAATGGAACCTATAAAGTATACATGCTTGAAAATGGCTTATTGAGAGGTGAATATTATACCTATGACACGTTGAATTATTTTGTTACAGGTGAGTGGCAATTGCTTGATCATGATCAGATTTATCTTAAAGCGGACCAGTATATAGATGGTACATTTAAAATTGAACCTGTTAATGCAAATAAAATGATTTTAAGTACTGAAAGTAATTATGTTACTTTCTTCAATATAGGCGAGATAAAATCAGTAATTCGAATTAGTCGGGGAGATCCAGGAAACCAATCTGATACTAGGCCTTAATCTTTTTTTACATCTGCATAGATTAAAACATTTCCATATCCATCTATACTTGTTTTTATTGAATAAATAAAATTATTCGTTACAGGATTTCCATTGTTGCCCATATCATATATGTAGGCATCAATACTTCCATATGTTGAAATAATAACATCATCATTCCAACCATTGCCATCCCAAAGTCTTATCATCGGGCTCCAATTGGTAGAATTGTAATTGGAATTATTTCTAAAATTTTCTGTAGATGAATTTCCTTGTAAAGACCAACTTCCGGTTGATCTTTTCATGAAAACCATTCCTTGAAAAGAACCACTTATTGTTTTACATTCTAAAAACCCACCATTGCTTGATCCGTTGAATCTAATTTGTAGATTTCCAACAGAAACAATTGAATTGTTTGAAGTGGTTGTAGAATTGGAGTGAGATAAATCGTAAAGTCTTTTAGCAATCCAATTAGCCCCATCATAAGTTAGTATGTCTCCAATGTTGGCAGTTTGAGGAAGCTCAATTTCGTTAGTTGTATCACCATCTATCTCTGTAAATGTATTGTTTATAACAAAAGGATTTGTGATTAGTCCATTTCCTGAAATGGATATATTATTTCCAGCATTGATGTAGCTTTTGTAGTCAATAGTGGTTAACATTCCTGCTTCATTGGCATAATCAAAAGTACCATTATTATTATCTCCGAGTGTTGATAATGCCACATTGCCATTAATAACATAGGGGTTTGTGCTTTCTCCGTTTCCTGATATTGATATGTTATTACCACTAGTGATATGAGTTCCTGGGTGTATTACATAATCAGCTTTTTTTGATTGAAATGCATAGGGTACAGAAACAAGTTGCTGTGTACCTAAATTTTCGAACCCATTGCCTGCATCAATTTGAATGGTTAGCATATAAGCATCGCTATCCCAAGAAATGTCAGAGAATTGAGATAATAAGCCATTGTTAGTTAAACTTCCATTTCCAATATGCAACGAAAATAATCCTTGCTCAGAAGTAACTATAGAGTGGTCTTCTTCATAAAATAAATTACCAGAAATTGATCCTGTTATTCCAATTCTAACAGTAATGTTTTGTTGGTTTAGGGGATTACCATTTACATTTTTAGCAATAGCTTGATAATTGATAAAATTGGGTGTTGATTGAGAAAATAAATGACCAACTTGCAAAAAGGATATAAAAAGAAATGTTCTTAAAAAGAGGGATTTCATAACAAGATAATTTTTTTCAAAATTATCATAATTATTTCTAATTGTGAGTACTTAAAAAGTTTCTTTTACAATCATTTTTCCTCCATTTAAATCAGAGTCAATAGCAACACCTAGGGAGTTACCTGAATCTGTTTTGGTATAAACATCAACAGTATAAGTTCCAGCACTTAAATTGTCAAAAACAGCAAACATTGATATGAATTTAGTAGTGCCTGAGTTTGTTATTGCTCCATGATTATCAAAATCAGGACTATTGCCATCAATTCTTATCTCAAAAACTACTGCAGATGCGGAACCAAAAATACCAGCATATATATTTGAATTAAAAGTAATTTCTAGTTTTGAATCATTATAGTTTTTATTTACAGTAAAAGAACAGTTTGTTGGTTGCCAAGTGTCATTAACTGTAATAGAAGTATTGTTTAATGGACCTGATTCAGTATAGATAGAATTTGAAGCCCAAGCGGAATTTCCATTAGCATCTGTTGTTAATATCTTTCCTGGAGCTTCATTGCCATCTACATATTGCAACGTTCCTACTACATCCAATTTAGCTGACGGATTTGATGTTCCAATACCAATATTTCCGTTGTATAAAATAGTCATAACATCACCAGTGGAATTCATTTCTCTAAATCTAAATATTGGTCCATTAGGCCCTGGATTAAAAGAAGTTTCAAAATCTAATGGCTCTGCAAATCCAGGTTGTTTTCCAATCTTATGAGCATAGCTGTTATTTGTACTTGAATATTCCCATCCAATATAACTATCATAACTTAAAGAAAGTTTTTCACCAGGAGTAGAGGTGCCAATACCAACATTACCAGAAACACCACTGTAAATATCACTACCATCAATTGTCCAGTCACCATCGGGCCCACTTACTGTTGGTAAGCTTGCCCATGAAACATTACCAGCTCCATTGGTTTTAAGGTATTGATTTGCAATCCCATCAGATGGTGGTAGTTTGTATGGGTTGGTACCATTATCTATCTTTAATGTTCCACCATAAAGGTGAAGTTTTTCAGTAGGATTGGTTATTCCTATACCAACATTTCCAGAGTTGTTAGAATGTAGATCGTTTCCATCTTTAATCCATGCAAGAGGGACTTGAAAAGATCCTCCAGCATCTGTTAATACCAAATTCCCACCAGCAGAAATAGAAAATCCAGTATTTAATTCATTTGAAGTATCTCCATCAACTTCAGTAAATGAGCTAGAAATTAAATAAGGATTTGAAGTTAATCCATTTCCAGAAACAGATATATTGTTTCCAGCATTGATGTAGGTTTTGTAGTCAATAGTAGTTAGTAAGCCGGCTTCATTTGCGTAATCAAATGTTCCAGATAAAGTATTATTTGCAAGAGTTGAAAGAACAACATTGCCGTTAACTACATAGGGATTGGTACTTTCTCCAGTTCCATTGATTGTAATGTTATTGCCCGCATTGATAAAAGTTCCAGGATTTGTTACAAATTCAGCTTTTTTTGCTCTAAAAGCAAATGGAACTGAAACGAGTTGTTGAGTACCTAAATTTTCAAATCCATTTCCAACATTTAGTTGAACATTAAGATAAAAATCATCATCATCCCACACTACATTTCCAAATTGGTTTGATGTTCCGTTTCCAGTAGATGTTCCATTTCCAATTTTTAAATTAAAAAGACCATTGCTTGCCGTAGTGATTGAGTGTTCTTCCTCATATAAAAGAACGCTAGAAGATAATCCTTTTAAAATTCCAATTTTCACAACTATATCCTGTTGATTTAAGGCATTTCCATTAATATCATAAGCAATTGCCTGATAATTTACCAGCTTAGGTACATTTTGGCTAAAGAAAGTTAGATTTAATAATATAAATAAAAGGGTAGAGCAGAATTTAATTTTCATAATATTAAAATATTAACGAACAACTTGAACCCAACCACTAACCGAAATATTAGCTGTTGGTACTTCAATTACATAAAAATAAGTACCTGAAACTACTTGTTGGTTGTCTTTATTAGAACCATCCCATACAACATCTAAATTGTTGTAGTTTTCAAATTGCTTAATAATTTCTCCCCATCTATTAAAAATAACTACAGTATTTTGTGCATACTGCTCGTTCATAGGAAGAATCCAAGTGTCATTTGTTCCATCACCATCAGGACTAAAAGCATTTGGTGGTGTAATGGGTAAAATAACAGGACTTATTTGGTAATCACCTTGTTCGAAACCTTGTGATAGAACTAAATTAGAAGATGAATCTAATTTTATAGCAACCTCACCAACATTATCCATTACAATTAGAGAGCTAGTTTGGTGATGTCCTCCATAGCTTCCAATAACATCTCTTGAAATAAAAACACTCTGGCTGTAGTTAATAGAAAAAGTAAAAATCAGGATGATATTTAGGTAGATGTATTTAAACATTATTTATTTTTTAGTTCTTCAATTTCAGATTTAAGCTCTTGTATCATTTCTTGTTGCTCTTGAATGGATTTAATTAATAATGGCAACAATCTATCGTAATTTACTCCTTTGATATCAATTTCAGGATGAATAATATTTCCTTCTTCATCTTCTTGAGCTGGATGTGTGATTTCTCTAATCATTTCGGGCATAATTTTTTCGATGTCTTGAGCAATAAAACCCCATTGCTGTGTTTTTTGAAAGTTCAATTGAGGATATTCATCATACTTATAAAAGTATGATTTAGGTTTAAACTGTAAAACTAGATCTATAGCACTAATTTGTAAATCTTTGATGTTTTTTTTCATTTTTTGATCCGAAGTAGTTGTCCATAAAGAAGAACTTGTCGAATAGTTTGTACCAGTTGAGTAAATAGCATATCCAGAAGAAGAAACTAATAAACCATAATCTGAACCATAAGAAGAAATCCCATAGTCATTTCCTGAAGATCCAGATGAGTAAAATCTACCAGCATAGTTATTTCCAGAACCATTACTAGTAGTATAAGAATATAAACCATATCTTGATATACTAGAAGATGAATTATTTCTAATATATGCAGCACGAGAAGCTGTTGATGTTTCGATATGCAATGGATATGCAGGTGAGTCTTCACCTATTCCTAAATTACCATTTTCAAATCTAGCCCATTCGTCAGTAATAGATGTTCCTGCGTTACTTCCTGTGCCAATTTTAATTCCATCTGATTGAGTCATCATAATAGCACCTTGCTCATTGTTATCTCTATTTCCAGTAGAAGACAAATACATGAAATCACCATTACTATTAT
>MDTA01067057.1_pt1 | contig 17628 bp, 17 predicted proteins | sample 811151 | NCBI WGS metagenome assembly MDTA01 (sample SAMN05326648, study PRJNA326480) | marine metagenome | isolation source: seawater | place: Indian Ocean: South | collected 2010
ATATGTACGAATGACTACTCATTTGTGGGCCCACAGGGACTTGAACCCCGAACCTGCGGATTATGAGTCCGTTGCTCTAACCAATTGAGCTATGGGCCCAAAATTATTATTAATTCTAATAATCAGTAATATTTAATATTATTTTTATATATGAATTTTTCTTACTTTATAATATTATCTTAAATTAAATAAACAAAGTTACTTATTAGCGTATTAAAAAAAAAAAATGATTTATAATATATTATGAAAAAAATTGTCAATAATGGATCTATAGATTTTCTTACATTTTTTCAAATTTTCAAGCAGAAAGCAAAAGCTCTTATAAATTTTTTCCTATTATCATTTATGTTAATGATGATTGTTTATATTTTTTCAGATAGGTTGTACACTTCAAATTCAGTGCTAGCTCCAATATCAAATTCGTCTAAAGGGGATGTATCTAGTGTTTTAGCAGCACAATTTGGACTTGCAGGCGAAATAGAAATAGATCCATTAACAATTTTTGAGTCCGAAGATTTAAGAAAAAATATTATATATAAAGAAAGACTTATTGATGGCGAGAAAATCAATCTTATAGATTTATGGGAATACAATGAATTAAAATGGTATAATCCCTTTGAATTAATGAATTTTTTTATAATCAAAATATTTCCAGGAAATGAAAATAATTCGACTGTAAAGGATAGAGTAGTTGAAGTAAAAGCAATTAAAGAGTTAAATAAAAGACTTTCATTTAAACAAGATTTTTATACAAATGAAATCAAAATTTCAGCAACAATGGAAAGTAGGAATCTTGCTAAGTCATTAAATCAAGAAATAATTAATTATCTAGATGAGTTCATTACATCTTCAACAAATAAAGATGCTGCTTCAAAAGTCTTTTATATGCAAGAAAGAATTAATGAAGTCGAAAACGACCTCAAAGAATCTGAAAAAAGTCTAGAAACTTTTTTATCAGAAAATAAATCATACAAAGACTCTCCGAGGCTATTAATAGAATTTATGAGATTACAAAGAGAGGTTGAGTTAAATTCAGCCATAAAAATTCAGCTTTCTGCTCAAGTTGAGATTAATAAAGTAGAAGAAATAAGCAAGGTACCTAATTTTGTCATAGTAGACTATCCTACATTCCCGTCAAAAAAAGTTTATCCTAGGGGTAGTATTTTTATTATTTATCTTATAATATTTTATTTAGCTTTTGTTTTACTTACAGTGATTTATAAAGATTTACGAAGAATTAACTAATTTTACTTTTCTCAAAATACCATTTAACAAATACAGAAGTTTTTTCTATTCCTTTCTTATAATCATATAAAGGAGTGTATTTAAATTTTTCAATTGCTCTCGATGAATCAACAAAAGATTGATTTCTATAGTCTGATATTTCTTTACTATTAGGATAAAGAATTATATCCCCGAGTTTTGGGCTAAAATCTTTTTGAAAGGCTTTTAGCTTTGATTTAAATGAGTTAGGAAGCTTTTTTAAGTTATTAATTATGAATGATGTTAAAGGATTATCATTATACATAGAAATATTTTTAAAGCCATTAATAAGGAATTTAAAAAAATTACCGTTATTTTTAATTATGATATTTTCATCCATATAGCTTGGATTTTCAGATTTAACTAATTTACTATAGTCTTCATAAAACTTACTCCATGAAACTTCTTTATCAGGACCATTAACAAGAAAAACAACATCTCTATTATCTATTTTTAAATCAGCAGCTAAGATCATATAATTGCAAAGATCGTCAATAAAAATGAGATTGTTTATACTATCTTTAGCATTATCTGTTAACATTACCTTACCACTCAAAAGTTTCATACAAGGTCCAACTGTCCACGCACCGCTAAATGGTCCATACACGTTTGTAGGTCTTAAAATTATTACATCTAAATCTTCATGATTTAGTAATTCTTTTTCAATTAAAAATTTTGTATGTCCATAAAAGTTTTTCTTATCACAAATTTGGGATTCCTCATTAACAATTAAATCAGACATTGGCTCATGTACTGCAACAGAGCTCAAGTGAACTAATCTAATATTTTTTTCTGAACAAGCTTTAGCAAGATTGCTGATTGACTTAACCATATTTTTTTGCGAAGCAGAAAAATCATGAGCACAATTAAAACATATATCAATACCATCTAATGCATCTACTAACTGTTCATAATCATTTAAATCGCACAAAATGTCATTATATTTATACCTTGATAGATTAAATGCTTTAGAGTAGCTCCTAAGTATAACAAGTGGATCAATTCCATGTTTTTTAAAAATTTCAAAGAGTCTTCCGCCAATAAAACCGGTAGCACCAATAATTGCAATTTTTTTATTTCTAATTTTATTTATTCTATCCATTTTTTAAAAGGTAACATTGCTCAATTATTTTAACGGTATGTTTAACATCAGATGCAGAGACAATTTTTCTGCCTAAGTTTTCATTTGGATTTATCCAAGATTCTATTTGTTTTATAAATATATCATCAGGGTATTCAGCTTGACTGAATGAAAAATCTACGTCATTATGTTTATCTACAACGCCGCCGTTCGTTGCATCAAATTCAATAAATTTATCATCAAAATATATTTTCATCGTATTGGACATTGGTCTATTTCTGCTCAATGATAAATCAATTTCAACATCATCAGATAATAATTTTAAATCTGCATTAGTCTCCAAACCATCAACTGCATCATCTTCATAGTTGACTAAATGAATATTATTATCGAGAATAAAATTTAGTAAATCAACTGAATGAGAACCTGTATCAATCAAAACTCCACCACCTGCAGATTCTTTTTTCCAAAATGAATTTGACATTACTGGCCAACCATAAACACCGCCTTCATTCATTAAAATTTTCTTAATTTTTCCCAATCTATTTTCACGTATAATTTTTCTGAGATATATAAAATTATCAATGTATCTTCTAAAATATCCTGCTCCAACAGTTAATTGATCCTCAAAACCGATAAGATTTTCACATTCTGACAATGAGATTGTGATTGGTTTTTCAATAAGTAAATTAATTTTTTTATCTAAAAGGTCATAAGCAATAGGGTAGTGTGAGCTATGATTTGTGCAAATGAATGCTCCATCAATTTTGTCTATAAAGTCGTTATAATTTGTAGAAAAGTTTAATTTCGAAAACTTCTTACTAACTACGTCTTTATTTGTATCGCAAAGATATAGCTTTACTTTTTTCTTCTGGAGAAGTGGGATATGATGAGTTTGAGCTATAGCGCCACATCCAACAACCATAATATTTTTTAATTTTTTCATTAATATTTAATTATGATATTAATTATAAAATACCATATTTTGTAAACAATATGTTTCAAACAATATTTTATCGCTCAATTTCTTCTATATCTACTCTCCTTTTTACATTCTTATCAACATCTATTTATGGTTTAGAGGCGGTTGGTGAACTTGCAATTTTTTTATCTTTATCTGCTTTTATATTTGTTTTTATAAAATTTGGGATGGATATACCTCTTTTTGTTGACTTAACTAAAACAAGTAATAATAATAAGTTTGGTGTTCTTGTTCATTATAGAAAAATGCAAAATATTATTTTTAGTTTATACTTGTTATTTATCCCTCTTCTTTATTTTTATCAAATAAATCATATTATATTATTGTATATAACAGGATTATTTATGTCCAAAATTACATTAAATTCTTTTGCTGTTAGATCTTTCGGATATCAGAATCTTTTTGTTTTATTTCAAAACGGTAATGCTAATTTTTTTGGATTATTTTTTTTATTTTTATTTAAAGATTTAAGCCTCAACAATCCAATTATTTTATCATTTTTCTTTGGAAATTTTTTGCTTTTTCTGTTGAGCCACTTTGCGACTAAACATGTATTTAATATTAATGGTAGTCTTATAAGTCAAAATAAAAGATTTGAATCTTATAAAATTTTAAAGGATTCTTTTATTTATTTTTGCTTGGAAATTGTAAACAATATTTTTACTTGGACCCCGCTTTTTGTAATATATTTTTTATTTAGCGCAGTCGAACAGGGTATTTATTTGAACATATCTAGAATAGGCTCTGTTTTTATAATTTTACTTTTTATTTTAGAAACAATTGTAATGAAAGACGTAGCTCTATTATCAAGTAAATCAAAATTTGATATGATTAGTCCTCAAATACAAAAACCTAAAATTCAAATTCTATCCCTTGCTTTTTTAATTTTTATACCTCTAGTTTTTTTTGGGGATTTATTGTTGAGTATAATAGATAAAAATCTTTCAGGGTTGAATAATATGCTTATTTTATTTTCTTTGAGTCAAATTGTTGTTTTATGTTTTGGTCCATTGGCTTTATTTATGAAAGTTTCTGAAAATCATCGTAAAATGCTTAATATTGTTATTATTAGTTCGTCATTAAATGTTCTTTTTTCTTTTATTTTTGCAATTTATTTTGGTTTAATTGGAATTTTTATTTCATCAATAATCGGTAATATGACATGGTGTATTATTATTTTAGTTTATATAAAAAGAAAATATGGGATCATTCTTTAACTAATAAATTTTTAAAAGTATGAATCTTAGTCTTCAAAACATTTTAAATATTCACCATTCAAGAATTTTAGTCTTCATTCTTATCTTCTCACTTTTTTCTGATATCAATTTTTTTGGAATAGGAGATTTTGTTATTTCATTAAAATTTTTAGCAACCTCGTTAGGTACTTTATTAATGATATTTTCAGTTCGGTATTTAGACTTCAATTTTTATTTTATTAAATTTTCGTTTTTATTCTATTTTCTTTTCAATATGCCTCAAATTTTTTCAGGAAACTTTGAATTAACAAAATTGACTTATTTTTTATCTTATGGAATTTTCCTCACTGTTTTTGTTGATTATATTCGACAAAAAAAATTAAGTAAATTTTTCTTTACCACTTTTGTTTATATCTCCGTATTTACATCAATAGTTGCTTGCTTTCAGGTTTTTGGTATTTTACCAGTTATTGAAAATAAGGTTGAGAATTTTGTTTTAGAATCGTATAACATAAATCAAGGTGACATTCTTAATAATGCATTCAAGAGAGGGACTGGTTTTATGTTTGATGGAAATTTTTTTGGAATGATTTTAGCTATTGGTTATGCAATAAATAAATCTTTATTGAAATCTAAAAAAATTGCATTTATTATTTTAATGGGTGTTCTTGCAAGCTTTTCAAGGTCTGCATTATTAGCAGTATTATTTACTCATCTTTTTACTTTAGATTACTCTAAAATAACCTTAAGAAATATTTTAAACTTTTTAATGATTGCTATTTTATCCACATCTTTCTTTTTTACAATGAATGAACTATTTCCAAATTCAATTTTTACATATTTTTCAGATAGAATATTTGAGTTATTTGAGGTTGTTTTTTTCTTTAACATTGATATAAGTAATGAATCTATTTTAGACTCGTCAACCTCATTGAGGTTTTTTTCACTTTGGGCCGCATATTATATTTTTATGCAAAATCCTTTTATTGGCGTTGGAATTGATGGATCAAGGATGGCATTTAAAGAATTTCTTGGAACTAATACTGTTGCGCATAATACTTTTATTGAATTTTTTGTAGTAGCAGGTATTTTTGGCCTTATTCCAACATATATTTTTTTAAAACAATTTTTTGGAAAAGTTAAACTCAGACAGGATAATTTGGACCTATGTAAGTCAATACTTGGAGCAATATTTATTTCATTTTTAACTTTAACTCATATGCAATCTTTAATATTGTTCTTTCCATTTTTTTTTAGAAAATTGGTTGAAGACTTTGATATAAAATATGGATAACAAATACGATTTTTCTTTAATACTTTGTACTTTAGGAAGAAATGAATTTGTTTCTAACTTTTTGAAAACTATAAAAGTCGATAGCAATATATCATTTGAAATTATTCTAATTGATCAAAATATTGATAATCAATTAAAGAATATTATTAAGGAATATTCTCACTTAAATATTAAATACCTAAAATCAGATAAAGGACTTTCCATTGGAAGAAATGTTGGATTAAAACATGCTTCAGGTAAATTCATTGCTTTTCCTGATGATGACTGCGAGTATCCTAAAAATATTCTTGAGAGCGTTTCAAAATTTTTTAGTCAACATGACTTTGATTTTTTAACATGTTGCTCCAGATGGAAAGATAATAAAATATCTAATGGGAACTTTGATACAATCGAAGGCAGAGTTACTAAATACAACGTTTGGAATAGAGGCATTTCTTATACGCTTTTTGTTAAAAAAGAGGCGATTAATAATCTCACATTCGATGAAAATATTGGAGTAGGTAGTAAAGGAATTTTTCAGTCCGGTGAAGAGACAGATTTTATCTTAAAAATATTAAAAAGAAATCATAGCGGTTTCTATTTGCCTTCACTATTTGTTTTTCATCCGCATTTGACACAAGATCATAATGATTTAAAAGATAGAATAAAAAGATACACGCCTGGAAAGTGTTATGTTCTTAAAAAAAATAGATTTAATTCAATTTATATTTTCTTATTTACTCTAGCTCCTTTTTTGAGGTTTATTAAAGATTTAACTTTACTTAATTCTAAAAAAGCAGATTTAGAACTGTTAAAATTCAAAACTAGACTATTTACATTTTCTAAACTTTATTCAAATCAATTTCAATAATTAATGTCTACTATATCAGATAAACCTTTAAAAAAAATATGCATTGATTGTAGAATGATAAATTCTTCAGGTATTGGAACTTATATTAGAAATATTATACCGGAAGTGATACATGAATTTAATGATGTCAAATTCTACCTTCTCGGTAATGAAAGCAAAATCTTAAATTCAAATTTATTTAAATTTAAAAATATTGAAATAATTGAATTTGAAGCTCCTATTTATTCAATTAAAGAGCAGATAATTTATCCTTTTATTATTCCTAAAGATGTACAATTATTTTGGTCAATACACTATAATTTTCCTGTTTTTTATAAAGGAAATCTATTAGTTACAATCATGGACGTTGCACACCTTGCGCTAGATGAATTTAATTCAAGCATAATTAAAAGTCTTTATGCCAATTTTATGTTTAAACAGATTGCATCCCGTGCAAGTTCACTAATATATATATCCAAATTTAGTAAAAAACAATTTAATGAATATGTAGGGAAACCCTTAGGAAATGAATTTGTTACTCTTTTAGGAGTAGGTGATGGTTGGTTCAATATACCTGAAGAAAATTTAGATATTCTTTCTAAACCATATATTTTATCGGTAGGTAATGTAAAGCCGCACAAAAATTTAGGAAGACTAATTGATGCTTTCAAAAAAATATCTCATAAAATTAATCATAAATTAGTTATCGTTGGAAAAAATGAAGGTTTCATTACTGGAGATAATACTTTAAAAGATAAAATTAAAGGTTTAAATGATAGAATAATTTTTACAGGAGAAGTTGGTGAATCTGAATTAAAACAATATTTTAAAAATGCAGATATCTTTGTGTTTCCTTCACTTTATGAAGGTTTTGGGTTACCACCTCTTGAAGCGATGGCTTCTGGGTTGCCTGTCATATCTTCACCAAATGCATCTTTAACTGAGGTTTGTGGGGATGCAGCTATATATTTTAATCCGAATAGTACAGAAGATTTAGCTGAAAAATTACTAAATATTATAATTGACAAAGAATTAAGAAATACACATATTGTTCGTGGTGAGAAAAGAGCAAAAAAATTCACATGGAGAAGGCCAAGATCTCAAACAATTAACATCATTCACGAGGAATACTTAAATAAAACATAATATGAAAAAAGCAATAATTTCAGGAATAACAGGACAAGATGGAGCTTATCTAGCTAAACACCTTCTAGAAAATGGTTACAAGGTCATCGGGGGAGAGAGAAGAAGTGCACGATCATCAATGTGGCGTTTAAATCATTTAGGAATAATTAATGATATAGAAATTATAGATTTTGAATTAGCTGAGTTTTCAAATATTTTGAGAGTGATTGAAAGTAATGAACCAGATGAATTTTACAATCTAGCTGCACAATCATTTGTCGGAGCTTCATTTGAAATGCCTCTCATGACATCTGATGTTACAGGAATGGGAGTGTTAAGAGTTTTAGAAGCAATAAGAACTGTAAATGATAAAATAAAGTTTTACCAAGCTTCCTCATCTGAAATGTTTGGGAAAGTTCAAGAAGTGCCTCAAACAGAAAAAACCCCTTTTTATCCAAGAAGTCCATATGGAGTTGCAAAGCTTTTTGGTCATTGGATGACAACAAATTACAGAGAATCATATGATATGTTTGCATGTTCAGGAATTCTTTTCAACCATGAGTCTCCACTTAGAGGTGAAGAATTTGTAACAAGAAAAATTACTAAAGCATTATCAAGAATAAAGTTAGGTAAACAAAAAGTTTTAGAATTGGGTAATCTTGATGCAAAAAGAGATTGGGGTTTTGCTGGAGATTATGTTAAAGGTATGAATCTTATGCTGCAGCATGACTCACCTGATGATTATGTCTTATCAACAAACGAAACCTACTCCGTTCGTGATTTTATTAATTGTGCTTGTTCAAAACTTGAAATAAATCTTGAATGGAAGGGCGAGGGTGAAGATTCAATTGGTGTTGATACTTCATCCGGTGAAAATATAATCAAAATCAATCCCAAGTTTTATAGACCTGCGGAAGTTGATCTCTTGATTGGTGACTCTTCTAAAGCAAGAAAAAAATTAGGCTGGGAGCCCGAAACTTCATTTGATCAGCTTGTTGAATTAATGATTGATTTTGATTTGAAAGATAATAAGGTATAATTTATGAAAATCGCACTTGTTCATGATGGTATCATAACAAGAGGTGGAGCAGAGAGGGTACTTTTAAATTTTCAAAAATCTTTTCCTAATGCACCAATTTTTACTACTGTTTATCACAAAGAAAGCACTTACAAAGAATATGCAAATTCAGAAATAATTACTTCTTGGTATCAAAGAATAGCAAAAAGCGAATTTTTATTTAAAGTTCTATTTTTCCCTTTCGGAATTTTAGCTGCAAAATCATTAGATCTTAGCGACTATGATGTTATACTTTGTTCTACTACAACGTGTGGTAAATATATTAAGGTTAATAAAGAAGCATTAGTTATTAATTACTGCTACACTCCCTTTAGACTTGCATGGAATCCGTCTTCTTATAAAATCTATAACAATTTTTTTTATAAACTTTTATTAAAGCCAATAATTTTTTTTCTCAGAAAAATAGACTATAAATATGCACAACGAGCAAATTTTTATGTTGCGATGACTGAAGAAACAGCTAAAAGAATTGAGGATTCTTATAATCCGTCTCAAAAAATTAAAATTATTATGCCATCCATTGATACTTCAAACTTTTCCTATTCTTCAACGACGTCAGAATATTTTTTAGTTGTATCAAGATTAGAAAAGTATAAAAAAGTTGATTTGGTTATAGAAGTTTTCAATGAGTTAAATAAACCTTTAGTTATTATTGGAAAAGGTACAGAAGAAAAATATCTAAAAAAGATTGCTAATAATAATATAAAATTTTATAAAGATCTTAATCAAAAACAGTTAAAAAAATTTTACAGCGAAGCAAAAGCATTTATTTTCCCACAGCATGAGGATTATGGGTTAACAGTTTTAGAATCATATGCATCTGGAAGGCCTGCTATTTGTTTTAATGCAGGAGGTGCTAAATTTACTGGAATACCTCTAACTAGTAAAAATATCGGTAAAGCAACAATGCATACTTTTAATAATCAAAATAAGAGTTCGCTTAAAGATGCAATTTTAAAATTCAACGACAAATCATTTGATAGCAATTTCATAATTGAACATTCAAAAAATTTTGATGACAAGTTTTTTATTAATAAGATTAATAAATTTGTTAATAAAAAATATAAGGAGCACCTTAATGCAAGGCAATGAAAGAATAGGTATTATTGGGCAAGGTTATGTCGGGACAGCTATTAAGTTAGGTTTTGAAAAAAATTTTCAAATTAACACATATGATAAATTTTTAAGCGACCGCTCCACACACAGTTCTATTGAAAATTTGATCCAAAACTCAGACTTGATTTTCCTTTGTCTTCCAACTCCAATGAATTCTGATGGTTCTTGTCATCTAAACATATTATTGAGTGTTCTTTATGATTTAAATCAATTAAAATTTTTAGACGAGAAAATTTTTATAATTAAATCTACTGTCCCACCAGGGTCTACTGATAATTTTAAAAAAGAATTTGCAAATTTAAGGATTGTCTATAACCCAGAATTTTTAAGAGAAGCTAATTTCATTGAAGATTTTAAAAAACAGAAATTTATTATTTTAGGTGGAGACGACTTAGATGTTAAAGTTTGTTCCGATGTATACAATGTAATATTTCCAAATATTAAAGTTATAAAAACTGCTCCTAAAGTTGCAGAGATGACCAAAAATGTGATTAATACTTTTTTAGCAACAAAGGTATCTTTCGCAAATGAAATTAAGCTGATTTGTGATAAATCAAATATCAATTACGAAGAAGTGATAAAAATTGCTTTAAACGATAATAGATTGGGTAATTCTCATTGGGATGTCCCAGGACCTGATTTAAAGCTTGGTTTTGGTGGTAGCTGTTTTCCGAAAGACATAAACTCATTGATGAGTTATGCAAAGAATCTAAGTATTGACTGCAATGTCATTGATGGAGCTATTAAAACAAACAACATTGTTAGACCTGAAAAAGATTGGGAAAAAATGGTCGGAAGAGCAGTAGCTGATGAAAAAAAATAATACATTATATTTAATTTGTAAGAGAGTTTTCGATATGATTTTTTCTTTTTTATTGCTAGTCATTCTTTTTTTGCCTTTTGTTTTCATTGGCATAATGATAAAACTAACATCTAAAGGTCCAATATTATATTCTTGGAAAGTTGTTGGAAAAGATGGAGCTTATTTTAATAGTTTTAAATTCAGAACAATGGTAATAAACGCTGATAAAATGAAAGAGCAATTAAAAGATAAGAATGAAATGTCTGGACCTTTTTTTAAGATTGAAGATGATCCCAGAGTAACTCATGTTGGTAAATTCTTAAGAAAATATAGTATCGATGAATTACCCCAATTTATATCTGTTTTCCTAGGATCAATGAGCATTGTTGGACCTAGACCACCATTACAAACCGAATATGTAAATTTTACAGATTTTCAAAAACAAAAACTTTCCGTTAAGCCAGGAATAACATGTTTATGGCAAGTCCAAGGAAGAAACAACATAAATGATGCCAATGAATGGATTAAAAAGGACTTAGAATATATATCAAAAAGAAGTTTTATTTTTGATATTAAAATAATTGTCAAAACAATTTTTGCAGTTTTTAGAGGTACTGGAAAATGAAAGCATTAGTTATTGGAGGCGCAGGATTTATTGGTTCACATACAGTTGATGCTTTAATTGAAAAAGGTTTTGAAGTACGAATACTCGATAAGCTTTTGAAGCCAGTTCACACAAAAGGTGTACCAAAATATTTAAATCCCAAAGCTGAGTTTATTTTAGGGGATATATGTGATTATGAAATCCTTGAATCAGCATTAAAAGATGTTAATGTCGTATTTAATTTCGCAGCATATCAAGATTACTTACCATATTTTTCTAATTTCTTTCAAACAAATTGTGCAGGAAATGCTTTGATTTATGAAATTGCTGTTAAAAATAAATTGAAAATTGATAAAATCATTGTCGCTTCAAGTCAGTTTGTAAATGGCGAAGGGGCATATGAAGATATTGATAATAATCTTGTTTTCCCAAATATGAGAGACGAAAGAAATTTAAAGAAAGGTATTTGGTCACATATTGACTCAAATGGTAATAAGCTTAGTTGGCGCAAAACAAGTGAAAGCCATTCTAATCCTCCAAATCAATATGCAATTTCTAAGTATGCACAAGAAATGATGTCTTTAAACTTTGGTAAAAGATATGAAATACCAACTACTACTTTAAGATATTCTATAGTTCAGGGAGAAAGACAATCTTTTTACAACACATATAGTGGCGCTCTGAGAATTTTCTCAATGTTTTATAATTTTGGAAAGCCTCCAATAATCTATGAAGACGGTAATATGATTAGAGATTTTATAAATATTCATGATGTTGTTGATGCAAATATGATGGTATTAGAAAATCCTGATTCAAATTTTAATACTTATAATGTAGGTGGTGGTAAAGAAATAACTATTAAAGATTTTTGTAAAATTGTAGCTAAAGTGTTTGAGAAAGAAGATCTTCCTCTCAACATACCAAATCTTTATAGATTTGGAGATACTAGACATGCTTTTTCTGATATTTCTAAAATTAGAGATCTTGGTTGGGAACCTAAGAGATCTACAGATTTCAGTGTTCAATCTTACTATGACTATATGATAAATTCAGATATAGATGAAAGTATTTTAGAGGAATCAATTAATACTATGAAAAAATTAAATGTTGTAAGAGAAGTTGTATGATTATTTCCAAAACACCATTGAGAATATCTTTTGCAGGTGGCGGATCAGATTTACCAAGTTATTACTCTCAGGAGCCTGGTAAAGTAATTTCAACATCTATTAATAAATACGTTTATGTAATTATCAAAAAAAGATTTGACGATATGATATATATCAATTATTCAAAAAAAGAAATTGTAAGTGATGTTGATCAAATTGAACATGATTTAGTTCGAGAATCAATGAAAAGAACTGGTATTAAAAATGGAGTAGAGATTACTACATTATCCGATATCCCATCTTCAGGATCTGGCTTAGGATCATCAAGTGCAATAACAGTTGGCTTATTAAATGCTATGTATAATTATAAAAATACAATTAAAAATCAGGAAGACTTAGCTGAAGAGGCTTGTCAAATCGAAATTGATATTTGTAAAAACCCAATAGGCAAGCAGGATCAATATGGTTGTGCAATAGGAGGTTTAAAGAAAATTAAGTTCAATTCAAATGGAATTGTAGAAACAGAAAAAATACCCTATGCACATAGTAGTAATCTTGAGAGAAATTTATATCTTTGTTATACAAATATAACTCGAAGCGCAAATGTTATTTTGTCTAAACAATCGAAATCAAGTAAAAAAAATAAATCACAAAACCATTTAATTATCAAAAGCGTAGAAGAATTTAAAAAAATACTTTTTTCAAAGGATATAGATGAAGTAGGTATCTTTCTAGATAAAGCATGGAAATTGAAGAAAGAAATGAGCGAGGGTATCACAAATCAAGAAATTGAAAAATTATACTTGGAAGGTAAAAAAGCCGGTGCAATTGGCGGAAAAATCTTAGGAGCAGGTGGTGGAGGGTTTATCTTATTTTATGTTCCAAGAAATAGTCAACAAGTTTTTGAACAAGAAATGATAAAGCATACTTTTTTAAACTTTACTTTTGAAAAACATGGTTCAAAGATAATCTTTTCGGAGGGATAATGAAGGAAATATTTAAAGATTTTATAAAACAATATATAGATGCAATAAATAATGATATAAATATTGATACATTATTGAAGTCAGCAGAAATGATTAAAGAAGTAAATAATAAAGGAGGTAAAATTATTTTATGTGGTAATGGAGGAAGTGCTGCAATGGCAAGTCACGTCGCAGTAGATCTTACTAAAAATGCTTCGATTAGAGCAATTAATTTCAACGAATCTGATTTAATTACTTGTTTTGCTAATGACTATGGATATGAAAATTGGGTCGAACAAGCTCTAAAATTTTATGCAGATGAAAATGATTTAGTAATACTTATAAGCTCAAGTGGAAATTCAATGAATATGGTTAATGCTGCTAATTATTGTAAAAAAGTTAATATGGATTCTATTACATTGACTGGTTTTTCTAAAAATAATAAGCTAAGGAATCTGGGCAAAATAAATTTTTGGGTTGATTCACTTGAATATAATATAGTAGAGATGACGCATCATATCATTTTACTTTTATTGGTAGATGGAATTATAAATGAATCTTAATAACGGTACTCATCCTTTTTAAAAGGACCGTTAACATTTACACCAATATAGTTTGCTTGGCTTTTAGTTAATTTTGTTAAGTCAGCATCAAGATGTTTCAAATGAATTCTTGCAACTTCTTCGTCTAACTTTCTTGGTAAATCATATATACCTGTTTTTGGTTTATTTTTTGCAAGAAAGACTTGAGCCAACACTTGATTAGAAAAGGAAGTAGACATCACAAAACTAGCATGCCCCGTTGCGCATCCTAAATTAACTAATCTTCCTTCTGCTAATAAGAATATTTGTTTACCATTTTTAAAAGTATATCGATCTAGTTGCGGTTTTATTTGATCTCTTTTGGCATTTGATTTATTTAATGCATCTACTTGAATTTCATTATCAAAATGCCCAATATTACAAACAATAGCTTGATCTTTCATTTTTTTCATATGTTTTAATGTTATAATATCTTTATTACCTGTAGTCGTGACAAAAATATTTCCTCTATCTAAAACATCTTCTAGTGTTCTTACTTCAAATCCTTCCATTGCTGCTTGAAGAGCGCATATTGGATCAATTTCTGTAACAATTACTTTGCACCCATATGATTTCATAGACTGAGCAGATCCTTTACCAACATCTCCATAGCCACAAACAACTACAGTTTTACCAGCTAGCATAATTTCAGTTGAACGTTTAATACCATCAGCCAACGATTCTCTACAACCATAAAGATTATCAAATTTTGATTTGGTTGCTGCATCATTTACATTAAATGCTGGAAACAATAAAGTAGCATCCTCAACCATTTGTTGTAATCTTGCCACACCTGTTGTTGTTTCTTCTGAAACGCCTATAATTTCGGGTACAATATTATGCCAATGATTTGGATTTTTTTTATGTACTTTTCTTAAAAGTTTTTCAATAACAATCTCTTCTTCAATTTTTGTTACTATTTTTGGAAGTTTCTTGTTCTCGTTATAGTAGTTTTCTAATTCATATCCTTTATGAATAAGAAGTGTTGCATCACCGCCATCATCTACAATAAGATTTGGACCTAAATTATTCTTAAAAGTCAATGCTTGTAGTGTACAGTCCCAATATTCTTCAAGAGTTTCGCCTTTCCAGGCAAAAACTGGAGTTTTAGTTTTAGCAATAGCAGCTGCAGCCTCATCTTGTGTTGAAAAAATATTACAGCTTGCCCATCTAATATTAGCCCCAAGATCTTTAAGAGTTTCAATAAGAATTGCTGTTTCAATTGTCATATGTAAAGAGCCAGTAAGCCTAAAACCTTTCAAGGGCTTTGACTTAGAGTATTTCTTACGTAGCTCCATTAAACCAGGCATTTCTCTTTCTGAAATATCAATTTTATCTCTACCTAATTTTGCAAGCTTTATATCTTTTATTTTGAATGGTAATGCTTCAACTATATTAAAATTTTTATTTTGTTCTTTTTTTGTACGTGTAGTTATTTTTTTATTTTCTATGTTTTGTAATCTCATATGTATCCTCTAAAAGTTTAATTCTTTAGCAATATCTGTTTTTTCCCATGGTAAGTGATTCTTACCAAAGTGCCCGTAATTTGTTGTATCCGCCAGATTTAATTTAAACAAATCAAATTTTTTAATTATTCCCAGTGGAGTTAAGTCAATATTATTTGCAACCCAATTTGAAATATCATTTCGAACTTTACCATCACAGTAAATATATAAAGAAACTGGTTCTTTAATACCAATAGCATAGCTTAATTGGACAGTAGCGTTTAAAGAAATACCTGACGCAACAATATTTTTTGCTATATATCTTGCCATATAGGCTCCACTTCTATCTACCTTGGTACAATCCTTGCCACTAAAAGCACCTCCTCCATGAGGAGCATAGCCTCCATATGTATCAACAATAATTTTTCTACCAGTAACTCCGGTATCGCCATCAGGTCCACCGGTTACAAAATTACCTGTTGGGTTTATCTTGAATTTGGTTTTATCATCAGACATGTCATTTAAAAAAGGTTTAATAATTTTCTCAACTCTTGCTTGAACTTCAGGAGAATTATCTTCTAGATCTTTGCTGTGTTGAGTACTACAAATAACATCAGATATTCTTATTGGCTCATTAATATTTTTATATTCAATGGTAACTTGCGCTTTACCGTCCGGACCTATCCAATTTTCACCATTGTGTCTCGCCTCAGATAAAGCTTTAGTTATTTTATGGCTATAATAAATTGCGCTAGGCATAAAAGATTTATTTTCATTACATGCATAACCAAACATCATGCCCTGATCACCTGCGCCAAAATCGTCTGTACCTCTTGCTATATCTATGCTTTGACCATGAATAATATTTTTAAAATTAAATGTATTCCAATGGAAATTTTCTTGTTCATATCCGATCTGTTTAACAGTTTCTCTAACTAATTGCTCAATTGCCTCTTTTTCATTTTCTAAATTAGTTTTTACTTCGCCAGCTATTGTTACCATATTCGATGAAACCATTGTCTCAATAGCTGCTCTGTGATTTTCATTTTCATTAATTAAGAAATTAGCAACATTATCAGATATTAAATCCGCAACTTTATCTGGGTGGCCTTCCGTTACAGATTCAGATGTAAAATAGTAATTATTCATTATTTTTTTTAATCCAGTCATGTTTTGTGTAATCGACTGTAAGTTCTTCATCAAAATTTACATTATTAATAGTCATTAGTTTAATATAATCTCCATCATAAATAGCTTCACAATTTGGTCTTTTTGAATGATTAAAAAAACCTCCAAGCGGTGTCCTAATATATCCGTGCGAGAATCTATTATCTTTGACATGAGTTATTCCAAGTTCTGTTTGAGAAGGTATTTTTTCTCTTGCAAAAAGACCTAGTCCATGAATATTTGACTCTTTGACTGTAACACTTGATGGTAGAGGTTCAAAAGTCTTTAATTTTTCAAATTGTGACACGATGAATAATATAATTTTTTAAAGATATAATAAATGTTTTTTTTGTAATGTATTTAGAATATATTCATCTCGAAATGCATGTAAACCAAGAAACTTCAATTCTATGAGCATAATTAATCAAATAATTTTACTACAAGATGTAGATAATAAATTATTTGAAATTGAAAAACTTCTTGGTGATTTACCCTCAAAAGTTCATGATCTTACAAACGAAGAGAACGAAGTAAAATCATCTTTAGAATCCAAAGAGGTAGATTTAAAAGATACAAGTGTTTCAATTAATTCGAATGAAACTCTTGTCCAAACTACATCTCAAAAAATCAGTGCGTTAAAAGATAAATTGGTAGATGGATCTATCAATACAAATAAAGAATACGATGCTATGATGGAAACAATAGACTTTGAAAAAAATCTTTTAAATGATAAAGAAAATGAATTAATTGATTTGATGTCAAAAAAAGAGGTTTTATCAAAAGAAATTGAAGAAGATAAAGCAGCGCTTGATGGAATAATCGATGAACTTAAATCCAAAAAAGAAGATTTAAACAAAAAAATGGAAGAAGTATCCGAAGAGCAAAATGCATTACAATCTGAAAGAGCAAATATAGTTAAAGATATTGCCGAAGATACGCTAGATAAATATACACAGATTTATCAAGCAAGAAAGGGTGTTGCTTGCGCTGAGAT
>MDTA01073760.1_pt1 | contig 17623 bp, 10 predicted proteins | sample 811151 | NCBI WGS metagenome assembly MDTA01 (sample SAMN05326648, study PRJNA326480) | marine metagenome | isolation source: seawater | place: Indian Ocean: South | collected 2010
GCGGGACCCTTTGCTGGACGAGGCGACGACTCTCCTCTTCGCGGGGCACGACACGCAGTCGGCGACGCTGTCGTGGGCGCTGCTTCGGCTCGCGGGCGATCCCGTCGCGCAGCGGGAGCTTCGCGCCAGTCTCACGGACGACCCGGTCGCGATGGAAAGTCTGGCGAAGAAGACGAACGTTCAACCCGCGTGGTGGCGGACGAGCGCGGGCGCGCCGGTGCTCGAGGCGTGCCTCCGCGAGACCCTCCGGCTCCACCCCGTGGCGCCGTTCGTGGCGAGGAAGCTGACGAGCGACGCGGTCGTCGCGAGCGGCGCGGGTGACGACGACGACGGCGGCGCGTTGACGCTGCCGGCGGGGAGCGCCGCGGGGGTGTGGCTGCACGCGGTGCATCGCGACCCGACCGTCTGGGTCGACCCGGACTCGTTCGTGCCGTCTCGGTGGCTCGTCGCGGACTCGAACGCCGGGAGACCGGCCGGGTCGGAGGACTCGATTCGTTCTCAGGGTTCGAACACTCCCGGGGTTCGGGTGTTGTTCAAGGGTGCCGGGTTCATGCCGTTCGCGACCGGGCCGAGGGCGTGCGTGGGTCAGCACCTGGCGTGGGTGTACATGCGCGTGGTGCTCGCCAGGTTGGTGTGCGCGTACGAGGTGCGACTGGCGGGGGGTGAGGGCGAGGGCGATGCCCTGACGCCGTCCGTGGGGTTCACGGTGACCCCGGCGAACGCGGCGAGGGTGCGGCTCGCGCCAGTCGGCGGTTGAGTGCCATTTTTTTATGTGACGCCGCATTCGCGACTGCGTTAATAACGTGTTCATCGGTCATTCCCCGTCGCACGCGCACGTCGGACGGCCATGGTGCTGTTCTTCACTCCCCGGGGAAACGATGAGACGAAACACTACATCTACATGGGACGTGACAAGGTCGAGAACGAGGACCTGAGTGAGTGCCCCGCGCCGCCGTCCCCTCCCGCCGCCGCGGCTCCCGTCGGCGGATCCGAGACGCTGACCCCCCCCTCCGATCCGCCTCCCCCCTCGCAGTCAAGTGGGGCCTCCCCGAGGATGTGTGGTTCCACGTCGACAAGATGTCCTCCGCTCACGTCTACATGCGCGTCAAGAAGGGCCAGACGTGGGACGACCTCACCGAGGAGGAGCTCGAGGATTGCGCGCAGCTCGTCAAGGCGAACAGCATCCAGGGCAACAAGGAGAACAACGTCTGGATCGTGTACACGCCGTGGGCCAACCTGAAGAAACTTCCCCGGATGGAGGTGGGTCAGGTCGGGTACCACGACCTGAAGCTGGTGCGCAGGATCAAGGTGGAGAAGCGCCAGAACGAGATCGTCAACAGGCTCAACAAGACCAAGCGCGAGGAGTACCCGGACCTGGCGGCGGAGCGAGAGGCGTACGACAAGGAGGTTCGAGAGGAGAAGAAGCAGGCGTTTCGGGAGGCGGAGAACGCGCGGCTCGAGGAGGAGAGGGCGAGGGAGGCGGACAGGGAGGCCCGGGACTACAAGCACATAATGGACGGGGAGAAGATGGTGACCAACAAGGACATCGCCGCCAAGTACGAATCCGTCTCGGATTACGAGGACGACTTCATGTGAGTGAAGCCCTTGACGAGCACGGCGGAATGAAGGTGGCGAGCGCGATGATAATATGATATAGGGCGAGAGACACGCCGTGCTTTAATTTTCCTTTTATTTCCGAGGAGCTATATTAAAGATTGCTGCGCGCAATGTAGCGCAAGTCCTATGCGATGCAAGCGCCGGCACATCAGCCGGACGCACTAAAATATGCTTGTAATATTGCTTGGTGTTGTTGATGTCGCGTTCATCATCTTGAAGAGCTTGGTGGTGGAACAAGACCCTTGAAGTACTCTTGATGCTCGATGACGGTACGGCACGCTCTGGCACAACTGCGGTGAGGCATGAAGAGGTACTTAGATGAGGTCGGCGACGTTGGAGGGGAGCTCCTCGATGACGGTCTGGTAGAAGCGCTGCACGTCCTGGAGGAGGCGCTCGTCATCCTTGGTGACGAAGTTGATGGCCACACCCTTGCGGCCGAAACGGCCGGAACGACCGATGCGGTGGAGGTAGTTCTCCGGCTGGGTGGGGAGGTCGAAGTTGATGACGAGGGACACCTGCTGGACGTCGATACCGCGGGCGAGGAGGTCGGTGGTGATGAGCACGCGGGAGGAGCCCGAGCGGAACTCGCGCATGATGATGTCGCGGGTGTTCTGGTCCATGTCACCGTGGGTGGCGGAGACGGTGAAGTCGCGGGCGCGCATCTTGTCCGTGAGCCAGTCAACCTTGCGGCGGGTGTTGGCGAAGATGACGGACTGGGTGATGGCGAGGGTCTCGTAGAGATCGCAGAGGGTGTCGAGCTTCCACTCCTCCTTGTCGACGTTGACGTAAAACTGCTTGATACCCTCGAGGGTGAGCTCGTCGCGCTTGACGAGAATGCGCACCGGCTTCGTCATGAACTTTCGCGTAATCTCGAGCGCCTCGGGGGGCATGGTCGCGGAGAACACGCCAACCTGGAGCTTGGAGGGGAGCAGCTGGAAGATGTCGTAGATCTGATCCTTGAAACCGCGGCTGAGCATCTCATCCGCCTCGTCGAGGGAGAAGATCTTGATGTAATCCGGCTTGAGAGCGCGGCGGCGGAGCATGTCGTACACGCGGCCGGGGGTGCCGACCACGACGTGAACGCCACTCTGGAGGATGCGCTGATCCTCGCGCACGGACGTGCCACCGACGCACGCGTGGCACTTCACGTTGAGGTAATCGCCGAGCGCGCGCATCACCTTCTCAATCTGCTGCGCGAGCTCGCGCGTGGGGGCGAGCACGAGAGCCTGGCACTCCTCCTTCTCGTAGTCGAGCTGCTGCAGGACGCCGGCGCAGAAGGTGGCCGTCTTACCGGTACCGGACTGCGCCTGCTGGATCACGTCGAGGCCCTTGGTGAAGGGCACGATGCCGCGCTGCTGAATCGCAGAGGGCTTCTCGAAACCGTACGCGTAGATGCCGCGAAGGAGGTTCTCGTGGAGGTTCATCGAGTCGAACGTCTCGTGAACCTCGGTCCAGTCGGTGATGGTCATCTCGCCGTTCTCGGCGCCATCCTCGGCGAGCCTGTGATTCGAGAGAGAGGGCGGGGACGAGGTGAGCGGGGCGAGCGAGCCGGCGACTGGCGGGCGGTGGACGAAAAAGTGCTCCGAGGTTAGGGTTGACGGAGACGCGCGCGACGACCGCGGCGCGCCGCGGGCTCGCTCGAGCCGGGAGAGCCCGCGCGGGCGAGCGCGGCGCGCGTGGATCGTCGCGATGTTCGACCCAGACGGGTTTCGAACCCGCGCGCGTCGCGTTCCAGGGCGCGCGCGTCTCTCGAACCACCGCGGCGGCTGACGTTTTGGCGCGCGCGGGGCGGGAAACGGGGCGGGGCACCGCGCGTGCACTTACAGCTCCTGCATGCCGCGGTCGTAAGCCTCATCGTTGAAACCACCTTCGCCAGACATAATTCTGCGGGAGGGAGCGGGCGGGACGGAGGTCAGAAGACGCGCGGGACGCGCGATCTCCCGGCGGCTCGGCGCGCGCGCACGCACCACCGAGAGAAAAAAACTCGGCAAGATTGCGGTTCGCGACGCCGCTGGCGAGATCGACCGGAACACGGCGCGACCGCCGGGCGCGACGCGGCTAGGAACGCCCCTTCGCCCGGAGGTGTCCGAGCGAAACATCCCAGAGACGGCGTCGACGCGAGCGGGACGAGATGCGCGCTCCCGACGCGCCTCGCACGCTCTCCCGCGCACTCGTCCGCCACGTGAGACGCTCAGGGTTTGCAGCGCCTGCAGCGCATGGGGGCGGGTCGACCTCTTCGCGCGGATGCGCGCCGTGCGGACCGAACGCTCACCTTTTGGACTTCGGTTAAGAAATAGAGCGTGTGTAACTAAAGGCACCTGCGATGCGCGGGGGCGGCGGGCGGCAAAGGTCAGCGACGTGGGCGCTAGGCGCGTCTCAAGGCGCGGGACCAGCGGCGGATGCGCGCTCGCAATTTTTGCACGGCGAGTCGTGTGACACATCCCGAGGAGAAAAAAACAGCGCGGTTCCGTCCGGAAACGCGCCGTGGGAGGCCACGCGACGCACCTGGAGGTGGGCCCTTAGGGTGAGCGGGTTAAGTGAGCGGGGAGTGAGCGTTTAGGCCGACGCGTGAGCGACCGGCTAAGAAGGGATCGCACGTCGCGTCGAGTCCGGCTTTATAGAAATCCTCGAGAGAACGAGAGGCGGCGGAGTCCTCGAGGTGCAAAACGAAGCGTCGCCAGTATTTCTGACTGGTATTTGTCACAGAATCGAGCGGGTTACGGGTTAGCCCGGATTTCGTGTATGGGTAACCAGTTATGTGAGGATTGACCAATTACGTTCAGAGTGCGATCGGTTCGGGAAAGGTCGGGAAACTCCCAGCCGCTCAAATCCAGCGGGTGCCGGTTTCTCCCTCGTCGCGCACACGCTCGAGGCCCCAACGCCTGAGCGCGCGGTGCTCTTTCGCCCGTCGAGAGCGCTTAAAGGCCGTTTCAGGGTCTACTCGAACCACACGGTTCAAAGCGGGGGCGAGCCGAGGGCGGTCGCGTCTAAGAAGGGGCCGATCGGTGAGCGGCGGCGAGGGTGCGGTGCGTTCGAACGGAAACCAAGTGTGCAAGATGCTGTTCGGCCCGGATGAGAGCCCGGCGCAGAAGAAGATCGTGGACGCGGCGGCGTGGAGCCTCAACATATTCGCGTCCGTAGCGATCGTCATGGTGAACAAGCAGCTGATGAACGGCAGCGGCTACGGCTTCTCGTTCGCCACCACCCTCTGCGGGCTGCACTTCCTCTGCACGTCGTCCATCGGCCTGTTCACGTCGAGCAATAAGGGTGGCTCGGACGTCAACGCGAGCGGGGAGAAGATGAGAGTACCGCCCAACGACATCGCCATGTTCGTCGTCGTCGCGGCCACCTCCATCATCGGTCTCAACATGTCCCTCATGCTCAACACCATCGGCTTCTACCAGGTGTGCAAGCTCGCGCAGATCCCGACCATGTGCGTGCTGGAGGGTACGCTCATGGGCAAGAAGTTCGGCAGGAGGGTCATCCAGGCCATCGTCATCGTGCTCGTGGGCGTCGGGATCGCCACGGTGTCGGACGTGGAGATGAACTTCCAGGGAACCGTCGCCGCCGTCGTCGGCGTCGTCTCGACCTCGGGCCAGCAGATCCTCGTCGCGCACCTGCAAAAGAAGCACAGCGTGACCAGCAACTTCCTACTCGCCAAGACCTCGCCATACATGGCTGCGTCCATGCTCCTCTTCGGACCCGCGATGGACGAGCTCGTCACCGGCAGGTGGGTATTCGACTACGAGTGGAGCTCCGCGTCGCTGACCTTCCTCGCCGTCTCGTGCTTCTTCGCGGTGCTCGTGAACATCTCGTCGTTCCTGTGCATCGGGCGGTTCTCCGCCGTGTCGTTCCAGGTGATCGGCCACGTGAAGACGTGCTTGGTGTTCTTCTTCGGCTGGGTCATCTTCGCGGCACCCATCACCGCGAGGAACGTCATGGGGTGCTCGCTCGCGGTGGTGGGGATGATTTACTACTCGCACGCGAAGACGCAGGAGGCGGCGAGGGTGACCACGAGCGCGAGCGGCGGCAACATCGCCAACGGGAAGCTGTAGCTTTTGGCGTGCATTTATTCTTAATACATACGAGTCACGCGCGTGACGCCATGCGTCGGAGATTAGTTGACTCATCGCCGCGATCGGCTCTTGGAGGAGCGGCTCTTGTTAGACTTGGTCTTCATGCTGAGCTTGTGCGCCTCCTCGATGCATTCCATGCACCTCCTGGTGATCACCTTCCCGTGCTTGCAGAGCCCCGATCCCTTGCAATCCTTGCAACGTCGCCGCTCCCTGCCGTGCTCGCAGAGCCCCTTGCCACCGATTCCCTCGGCGGCGCAGTCCCTGCAGAAGTACCCCTGCCGGCCGTGCGGGCAGGTCGGCTTGGGCCACGGGTTACACGTTCTGTTTCTGCATCTCGCGCGCGTGGTGCCGTGCGGGCACATCTCTCGTCCCACGCACTTCTTGCACGTCTCCCTTATTTTTCCGTGTTCGCACGCGACGCCTCCGCTGCACCGCACGCACTTGATGATCGGGATGTCGTGCTCGCAGTACCCCGCCGCGCGACACTGGGAGCAGTTGAACTTCCACATTCCGTGCGGGCAGCAGCTGCACAGCTTGCAGCGGCACCGGGGCTCGACGCCGTGTGGGCAAGGTCCAATCGACGGGGTCCTTCGCGCGAAGACGGTCCACGCCTCGGGGAGCGATGGCCCGGGTTGGCGCTTCCCCGGACGCTTCGCGGCGGGTTTCGCCGACGTGGGGGCGGGTTTCTTCGCCGACGTGGGGGCGGGTTTCTTCGGCGTCGGAGGCGCGGGTTTCTTCGGCGTCGGCGTCGGCTTAGCCCTGGGTTCCCTAGCCCCGCGCTCGCCCGGCGCGGTCGCGTTGGATGCGAATTTTCTCGCCGCTCGCATCTGGACCGGAGGCCGGGGTTCGGGGACCGCGGTCGGGGTCGAAGCCGCCGAGGGTCTGGTCATCGTCAGTCTGGCGTTCGACGCGAATTTCCTCGCCGACGCTCCGGGAGAGGCGCGCGCGTGCGGCAGGTCCTTAACGGTGCGAGGCCTCTTGGAATGAATGCCGAATGCATCGTCGTCGTCGTCGTCCTCGTCGTCGTCCTCGTCGTCGAGTGCACTATCCGGCTTGCGCTTGGGTTTAGTCGCCTTGAAGGGTAACCTCGCCTTGAAGGCGGACCTCCTCGCCGCCGCGAGCTTTTTTATGTCCGCTACCCTCATCCTCGCGCCGCGTCCAAGGAAGTGGCCCGCCGGTTGCGGCAATTCCCACCCTCGACTGGCCGGAAACGACGGAACGAATCCGCTGGGGGAGGCACCAAACTGCTATTCCTCTTCACCCCCGGCCACACCCTCAGTCCGCGACGACCGCCATCATCTAGGAAGGACATGTCAGCCGCATCCGTGAGGTCCGCCACCGGACTGTCCGCCAGGGCGGCCGTCTCCGGTCCTCGTCTCAGGTCCCGCGTCGTCCAGACGCCGACGCGTCGATCTCGCCGCGCGATTAACCCAGTGGCGCTCTTCACGGGCCTCGTGCAGGGCACGGCGGAGGTTGTGTCCTTCGCGAACGTCGGCGACTTCGCTCGGCTGAAGCTGCGGTTCCCGCCCGACACCCTGGACGGCATCCTCATCGGCGCGAGCGTCGCGTGCAACGGCACGTGCCTCACCGTGGTCGAGACCGACGGCGACTGCGCGTGCTTCGACCTCATCGTGGAGACCCTCAGAGCGACCAACCTCGGGGAGCTCGAACCCGGCAGCCTGGTGAACTACGAGAGGTCCGCGCGCGTCGGGGACGAGATCGGGGGGCACAACGTGAGCGGACACGTCTCCACCAAAGCCACCATCGCGGAGCAGGAGGACACGGACAACAACCGCAAGGTGGTGTTCGAGCTGGACCCCAAGTGGAGCAAGTACATCCTGCCGAAAGGGTTCGTCGCGGTGGACGGGTGCTCGCTGACGGTCGGCGAGACGTCGCCGGGGCGATTCAACGTGTGGCTCATCCCCGAGACCATCCGGCAGACGGTGTTCAAGAACAAAGGCGTGGGGAGCACGGTGAACATCGAGATCGAGTCCCAGACGCAGACCATCGTCGACACCATCGAGCGAGTCCTGGAGGAACGGGGGCTCGGGGCAAAGCCGAGGAGGGCGGACACGTCGGAGTCCTCGTCCAACGCCGCGAGCAAGATCTACCAGAAGAAACCCGCGACCGTTTCGGACGGGTACGAGGACCCGATGGACGCGCTGTGCGATGAGGATCCCTCCGCGGACGAGTGCAAGGTGTTCGACTGACGTCAACCTAACCGTGATGAAGCTCTAGTCCCTTACAAAACAAACAGGTGTAGTAACCGTCTATCAAACAAATGCGGGGTTCTTCACGTCGTCCCAACCGAACTGTTTTGCGTTTTCGTATCTAGTAATTTTTGACATTCGTCAACGCGCTGGCGTCACGGTCCGTCGAGGGGGAGTCCCTTTCGAAACCTCACGCCGCACGCGTTGCACAGAGTCTTGGGTCCCTCGGGTCCCACGCGCCACTGCGGCGTCTTCTGCTGGCCGCAGTTGAGGCATCCCCGCTTCATCTTCTTGCCGCTCGCGGTGACGATGCTGTCGGTCGCCATGGGTCGAACGACCTGGATCACCCCGTTGGCCTCGCCCTTCCTCCTCCGTTTGGCCGACGAACCGCCGCGCGACGGGGTGGACTCCTCGTCGGAGGCGTCGGCGGCGAAGGGCGCGTCTCGCTTCGCGGCGCACCTCCTCGACGAGGATCGCACCTCCGCGGTGGTGGTGGTCCCGCACGTCGCCACCGCCGCCGGCGCCGGCGAGCTCACCGCATCGCCCGAGAGCGCCGTGGTCGCGTCGAACCCCTCGAAGTACCCGCCCCAGTACGTACCGCGCTCCGACACCGCCGTCGGGGTTCGCAAACCGCTGGCGACGCCGGCGGGGTCGGCGGCGTCGCCAACCGTCGCCGCCGCGTTCAGCATCTCCTTCGCCTGGATGGTGAGCGCGGTCGCCGTCGCCGTCTTCTGCGTGGCGATGGACCGCGCCTCCTTGGCGCGCGCCCTGGCCGTCGCGGCGCGCGCGCGGGCGAGGCGCACCCCGTCCTCGTCGCCGTTGTCCATCAGCGCGACGTCGTCGGGTTGGTGGTCGCCAAACGCGACGGGCGCACAGCTGGCGTCGTCGTCGTCCGGGTCGCACCCGACGCCGAGGTCCACCGTGGTGAGGTCCCTGGGCAGCGAGGGGAGGTTCTGGAGCGCCGTCCACTCCTGTGAAAGGTGGGGAGATGGGGAGTTTGGCGTCAGCGCCCGTAACCATAAAACTCGAAATACGAGGCATCTTCGCGGATGTTTTTTTTCGTGGAGGAGGGCGCGTGTTGAACTTGAAAACTGACAGGGTGGCCTTTAGCGGACGCCGGGGGTGCCAAGGTGGCGCCGGGGCACGCGGGCGCGGGGCACGCGGGCGATTCGGGGCGATCGGGCGATCGAGCACACGTACCTCGTTCTCTCTCGGGCTCGTATCGTTCAGGAGCGCGTCGAAGGTGCGCGCGGAGAGTGTGCGGAGCGGTCCCTGCGCGTGGCGGATCGGACGGGACGAGGTCAGCGACGACGTTGTCACGAGGGCACCCTCGGAAAAAGCGAAGTGACGTGTTTTCCGAGTGTCGCGCGGTTCGGGCGACGGCGAGCGCGCGGATGCCGGGTGATTCGCGCGAATCGAACCGCGAGCTGGATAGCTGTGTGGGTGAAGATACGCACCTTGGCGAAGAGCGCGTCTGCGACGTCGACGTCGCCGAAGTTGACGGGGGAGAAAACCTGGGGGCGTTGGAAGGAAACGAAAAGACGTCAGTCGATTTGTGCTCGAGGGTGCCGCCGGCGTACGCGCGCGTGGGGCGCCGAAGTCCCCGATACGAGCCGAAGGGTGGAAGATCTTATGCACATGGGTCGTCGATAAGAGGAAGACGCACCTCGAAGGGCACATAAGAGGTCGAGGGCGCTCCAGCGTGGGCCCTTTGCGCGTCGAAGGGGAACGGCTTTTCACCCGCCGACGTCGCGTCGGCGCCGGTGTCGCGTCGCGACGTCTCCGGCGGCTGGGCGTCCGCCGCGCGCGTGTCGAGTCCCGAGGGGGTACGGAGCAGGTCCATCGCCGCCAGCTCGCTGAAGGCCATCTTGGCGGCGACGCCGCAGTTTGACGGGGGAAGGCCGAGGAGATCGGTGCCCGCGTCGAGGCTGGGAAACGAGTGCAAACCCGAATCGAAGGGGTGGAGCCAGGCGAGAGGTCCTTCGGCCATCGGCGCGTGTGTTCCAGTCGCTCGCTTTCGTGCCGTTCGCTGGTCACGCCGCGTGAAAGACGTGAACGAGGATCGGTCTCGAAGAAATCCGGTCGACGTGCGGTCGCTCGCGCGCAGGTGGGAAGTGCGCGCCGAGGCACCATCGATGCCGGCTTTTTTATTCCGTCTGTCGTGGCCGAGAACGAGCGTGGCAACGGGGAGACGCGAGATTTCGCGCCAACAACGTGAGTAGACTAACGAGTACGGGATAGCAGTCACACAATTGTGCAAATTGGTTCCATAACGCGATTGCACTTTTACACGCGCGTGTCTCTCACGAACCGTCATCGGCCAAAATCGAGCCTTCCCGCCCAAAATTCGCAGTCGGCCCGATCCTTCCGAGGACGTCGACGGGCATCTTTTATTTCCAGAGGCCAGGGTGTGATGTGGATCCTGTCGCGGTCTGATAGACTGGAAAAACACGCGCGTGGACGGTTGCAATCAAAAGTCCGACCGCCGCGAGCCCATTGGCGCGCCCACTGGCAGCTAGGGCAGCAGCCGAGAAAGAAAATTGGCGACTCTGCGCTGTCAGCTGCACGCGGGAGACGACGGCTCGCGTCGTCATAACGACACTAGCGCGTCCGGTTCACGGCGCCTAGTGGTAGATCCCAGTGAGAAGCCGCCCGGGGGAGCAACCCCCTGGGCGGTTTTTGCGGCACGCTTCGGGACCGCGGTCCTGACGGTCGGTGACACCCACCACCAGGGTTTCACAGCGATCTTCGCGCTGCGCCAAGGGGAGAGGGGTCCTCCCTTGGCGCGCGTGCTGATTTCGCGGCGGCGATCGGGTGATTTGTGAGCGTTTCGCCGAGTAACGCGGCGTGTTTGGACATCGACGGAGCTACCGAAGAAATTCCCTAGGTGCGCGCGCGCGAAACGAACCGACCCGGCGCTCCCGCGCGCGTCTCGCCCGCCCTAAACGCCGCAGATTTTTGCGCGTCTGCGAGATTTTCGCGCCCCGATCTCACCGCCCCCTCCCCGCGATCAGCGCAGGCGAAGTTCGTCGAACGCGGTTTCACACGCGTCGAGCACGATGGGGGATGCCGGCGGCGATATCGTCAGCCGTCTGGCGTCCAGCTCGGGCCCCTCGATGGTGATCGAGGAGCTCGGCTACGGGTGCACCGCGAGCAAGGAGTACATGAAGGAGGTGGTGGGGCTCATGCCCGCGATGGACGAGCGGGAACTCGCGCGGCTCGTCGGGGTGCTCGCGCGGACGCACAGCTCGCTGGACGTCGCCAAGTGTGGCCGGACCCTCGCGTCCCTGGCCGCCGCCGTGGGCATCGCGGCGCCATCACCCGCGACTTCGTGGAACTACGAAAACGCCGTCGACGCGTTGAGGGAGGCGTCGCCGAACCTCAACTGGCCAAACGCGATGGCCGCGCTGGACCACGAGGGTTTCAACTGCCCCGACGGCATCGCGTTCGAGGCCATCGCGCGAATGTTCTCCAGGGCGGTGAAGGACAAGGAACCCTTCCCGGTGAGCGCCGTGGCGGGCGGATCGGCGTGGAGAAACGCGCCCCTCGGGCAGCTCGAGTTTCTGTACCACGCGATCGTGGCGGCGCCGGAGATGTTCCCTTGGGCGTTCTCCAGGCGTAAGATCGCGCCTGTGGAGGGCCTGGCGCCGGGTTCGTCCCCGACGGGCACGCCGAACCAGTGCTGGCTCAGCGTCGATCTGTACCTCACGCTCGCCGCGCTCGCGCACTCGGGTGCGGGCGACCTCGGCGCGAAGGTTCGCGGGGTGTTCGAGATGCCCGCGCGGGGTTGCCCCGAGATCATCGCCATCGGCGCCGCCGCCGCGATGGCGGAGGACCCGACGCGCGCGCCCTTCCTCGCGGAGGTTTGCGCCGCGGTGCTTCCTCCGTACCTCGTGTCGCCCGGGCACCCGTCGGCTCCCGTCGTGTTGCACCGGGTGTGGGCGTCGGGTCCGAACGGGCAGGAGTGCGTGGCGAGGGCGATGGCGGAGACGCACGCCAGGGAGGGCGCCGCGCACGTCCCGCGCATGCTGGACGTGTGCCAGGATCTCAAGGCGCTGTCCGCGGTTTTGGATCGCGCGCCCCACGCGTTCGCCGTGGAGCTCGCGGCGCTGGCGGCGAGGCGGGAGTACCTCAACCTGGAGAAGTGGCTGCAGGAGAGGTGCGCGGCGTCGGGGGCGCAGTTCGTCGGCACCTGCGTCCGATTCCTCCGCATGAGGGCGACGGGCGCCGATGAGTCACCGGGCGCGCCGAAACTCGCAGTTGAGACGGCGGCCGTCTTCTTTAAGGTTTTGCAAGCCGGCGCCGGGTTGCCGCCGGAGCTCCAGACGGAGCTCCGCGCGGCGATGTCCGAGGCGGCGGCGGCGAATCCGATGCTCGCGGGGGCGGTCGCGGCGGTGGGCGCGGGCGGGGCGGCGAATCCCGCCAATCCCGGGGGCGAGGCGGGCGGCGGGGGCGGGTTTCCGGCTGACGTGGAGGCGGAGGCCAACTCGTACTTCCAGCGCCTGTACAGCGGTCAGCACACCGTGGAGCAGACGGTGGACATGCTGACCCGGTTCAGGGGGTCGCAGATCGCGAGGGAGCGGGACATATTTGGGTGCATGGTCCACAACCTCTTTGACGAGTACCGATTTTTCCCCAAGTACCCCGAGAAGGAGCTGCGAATCACCGCGGTGCTCTTCGGTCGGCTGATCAACCACCAGCTCGTGGTGAGCATGACCCTGGGCGTTGCGCTGCGATGCGTCCTGGACGCGCTGCGCAAGCCCATCGGCAACAAGATGTTCGCGTTCGGCAGCGAGGCGCTCGAGCAGTTCAAGCAGCGCCTCCCCGAGTGGCCGCAGTTTTGCCAACACCTGGCGCAGGTGCCGCAGGTGCCGCAGGCGCATCCGGACCTCGCGCAGCTCCTCGGCGCCGCCGCGGAGCAGCGCGGGCTCTCCCAGCTCGGCCAGAACGAGCCGTCCATGGCGGGCTCCTCCGGCGACCTCGCGGGTGGTCTCGCGGGGCTCAACCTCGGCGGCGGCGCGGCTGGCGACGCCGGGGTACCGCCGCCCGCGCCCAGGCCCCCGGTTCCCCCCGGCGCGCCCCCCGCGGATGAGCAAGCGGGCTCGGGCGTTGGGTCGTCCGTCGGCGGGGGGGTGGGACGAACCAACTCGATGCCCGCGGCGAGCAAACCCGGGGGCGCGGGTCTCCTCGCGTCGCAGCCGTCGGCGCCCGCGGGCTTGCTCGGGCGGAGCGCCAGCAACCTCGGCCCGAGCGCGCCATCCGCGGCTGGCTCCGGCTCGGGTTTCGCCACCTCGCTCAACCTCGAGACGCTCGAGCGCGCGGGGAGCAACCAGAACATCAGCGTCCCCGACGCCGAGACGGTGGACAAGGTTCACTTTGTCGTCAACAACCTCTCGACGCAGAACATGGACGACAAGGCTGCCGAGGTCAAGGCGCGGATCAGCCGCGAGCAGTGGCCGTGGTTCGCCGTGTACCTCGTGGTGAAACGCGCGTCCATCGAGCCCAATTTTCACGTCCTGTACCTCGGCCTCCTCGACGCGCTGAACGAACCCGACCTGATCAGGCTGGTGCTCGACGCCACCTACAGCAACATCAAGGCGCTACTCAGCTCCAACAAGATCAAGACAAACAGCGGCGAGCGATCGCTCCTCAAGAACCTCGGGTCCTGGCTCGGACAGCTGACGCACGCGCGCAACCAACCGGTGCTGATGAACGACCTCGACCTCAAGGGCCTGATCCTCGAGTCGTACCAGACGGGTCACATGATTGCCGTCATCCCGTTCATCGCTAAGGTTCTCGAGCCCGCGAAGGACTCGATCATCTTCAGGCCCCCCAACCCATGGACGACGGCCGTACTCGCGCTCCTCAAGGAGATCTACAGCGAGCGGGACCTCAAGCTCAACCTAAAGTTCGAGATGGAGCGACTGTTCAAGCACCTCGAGATGGACATCAAGACGGTCAAGCCCTCGCAGCTCCTCTACCAGATTCAGCGCGAGCGCGTGGGCAACCCTGACTTTGTCGCCGACAAGAACGCGCCGGCTGCGCCCCAGACGTCCATGCCGGGCGTCATGGGCGGCGCCGCCGGGGTTCCCTACGAGCCCGTCATGGGCGGCGCCGGCATGTCACCCGGTGGCGGCGGCGCCTTCGGCGGGGGCATGGGCGGGCTGGGCCAGGGCGACGGCGGGCAGATGGGCGCGGACATGTCCGGCGGCGTCACCGCCGCCATGCAGCAGCACGTCAAGATCGCTCCCGCGCCGAACCTTCCGGAGAATGTCCGTCTGGCGCTCGCGAGGCTTCTCCCGGTCGCGCTCACCAGCGCGGTTCGCGAGATTGTCTCCCCGGTTGTCGAGCGCTCGGTGACGATTGCGTGCATGACGTCGCGCGAACTCGTGTTGAAGGATTTCGCCGTCGAGCCCGACGCGGCGCGACTCCGCAAGGCTGCGCATCTCATGGTGTCCTCCCTCGCGGGCTCGTTGGCCCTCGTCACGTGCCGCGAGCCCCTCAAGGCGTCCGTCACGTCGCAGCTTCGAACGCTGCTGCAGCAGGCTGGCGCGTTGCCCCCGGCGGATCCCGCGGCGCTCGACCAGGCGCTTCAGCAGGCGGTGGTGGACAACCTCGAGCTCGGCTGCTCCCTCATCGAGCAGGCGGCCACCGAGCGCGCCGTCCGCGACATCGACGAGGCCCTCGCCCCCGCCGTCCTGGCCAGGCAGAAGCATCGCGAGAAGCACGGACCCGCGGGTCAACCGTTTTTCGACCCGGCGTACCTGCAGGGCCGATTCCCCGGCGCCCTGCCCGAGTCGCTCCGCCCCAGGCCCGGACACCTCGCACCGGCGCCCCAGCGCATCTACGAGGACTTCGCGTCCCTGCCGCGCGCGCCCCCGCCGCCCCCGGGCGCGCCGCCCTCGTTCGCGTCGCAGAGGGGAGGCGTCTCCCAGTACGGCGCGCCGCCCCCGCCGCCGCCCCCGGGCGCGTACCCGGGACAGCCCCCGCCGCCCCCCGGAACCCCCGGCGGAGCGCCCCCGCCGCCGCCCCCCGGCGGTCCCCCCGACGGCGTGGACATGTCCGGCGGCGTCGCGGCGCTCGCCGCGGCTATCCCCGACGCGTCGGGGGCGACGGCGCTCGAGCGCCTCCGCGTTTCTCTGCAACGACTGGACGCCGCGTGCGCCACGGACCCGGCGGCGCGGTTCTCGCTCCTTCCGGAGGCGCACGAGGCGCGGAGCGCGGTCGCGGACGTCGCCGCCGCGGCGCAGGGCGACGACGCGAGGGTCGCCGTCGCGCAGAAGATTTTCCAGAAGATTTACGAACGCTCCGGAAAGTCTCGCCTGCACCGCACCGCGCGCGTCGCCGCGCTCGCCGCGCTGACGGATGGATCCCGCGTCGTCCAGCGCGAGGTCACCGGCTGGCTCGTGTACGCCGACGAGGAGCGCAAGTGCGATAAGGAGATCACCGAGGCGCTGGTCCGCGCGGGCGTGGTGAGCGGACGGTTTCTCGCCGATTTCGACGCGCACCTCGCCGAGCTCATCGCGGGGGGCGCGTCGCGACTGGCGGTGGAGCTGGGCGCCCACCTCGTGCGGCACTGCGTGCTGGTCGAACCGTGCGTCGAGCCGACGGAGCTCGGCGGCACCCTCGACGCCCTGGCGAAAGCCGCGACGCGGCCGAAGGCGCCCGAGGGGCTCGCCGTCCTCGTCGAGCGCGCGAGAGCCGCCGGCGACTCGTCGAACAAGAAGCCCCCCGGAACGAGCGGCGGGCTCTTCGACCCGCAGAAGCCGGACCCGCCCGGGCTCCGCGAGACGGTGGCGCAGACCTTCGACGAATGGGCTCGCGTCCAGGACCTTCCGGCGGGGGACACCACCACGTCCGTTTTCGTGGAGAACCTCGCCAAGGGCAGGCTGCTCCACGGGGACGACGCGCAGGAGCGCACGGCTCGCATCCTCGCCGAGCTCGCCATGACACACTGCCTCGGCAGCGAAATCCCGCCGGCGTCCGGCGGGATGAGCGTCACGGCCGGCCCGCCCGGTTCGCCGTCGCGGCTCTCCTACGTCGCCGTCGACGCCTTCGTTCGGCTCGTCGCGGCGCTCTGCCGCAGACGGGAAGATCCGATCAACGCCAGGCTGGCGCTCCTCGGCAAATCGCTCGCCGCGGTGGTCCGCCTCGCGCTCAAGGACGTGGACGAGCGCGGCGCGGCGTTCAACCCGAGGCCGTACCACCGCGCGCTGACGGGCCTGATGATGGAGATGCACGCCCCGGACGCGGCGCTGGACTCCAGCCACCCGCAGGTGCTGGCGTCTTTCGCGTCCGCTCTGCTCGCGCTGCAGCCGCTTCGCATCCCCGGGTTTGCGTTTTCGTGGCTCGAGCTGGTGTCGCACCGGTGCTTCCTGCCCAGGCTGCTGGTGGACCACAACCGCCGCGGGTGGCCGCTGCTGCAAAAGCTGCTCACAGCGGTGCTCAAGTTTCTCGAGCCGTCACTGCGCGGCGCCGAGCTCACCGAGACTGTCCGGCTGCTGTACCGCGGGACGCTGAGGCTGCTGCTGGTGCTCCTGCACGACTTCCCCGAGTTTCTGTGCGATCACCACTTCAACCTCTGCGACGTCATCCCGCCGAACTGCATCCAGATGCGAAACCTGGTGCTCAGCGCGTTCCCGCGGAACATGCGACTCCCCGATCCGTTCACCCCGAACCTCAAGGTGGACCTACTCCCGGAGATCACGCAGTCGCCCAGGGTCATCACCGGCGAAGCCGACGCGGCGTTTCGCGCCTCGCAGCTCAGGGCGGATCTGGACGCCTACCTCAAGACCCGCTCGTCCCCCAACTTTATCGCCACGCTGCGCGCCAGGCTCACCCTGGACGCCAGGGCGGCCGAGCGCGCGGGGACGGCGTACAACGTGCCGCTGATCAACGCCGTCGTGCTCTACGTGGGCGTGCAGGCCATCGCGGCGAACCGGAAGGACGCGTCGAGCCCCATCACGCACAGCGCGCCGATGGAGGTATTCCAGCGTCTCGCCGCGGAGCTCGACACCGAGGGCAGGTACCTGTTCCTGAACGCCGTGGCGAATCAGCTGAGGTACCCCAACTGCCACACGCACTATTTCTCGTGCGTGCTGCTGTACCTCTTCGCCGAGGCTGGAAGCGAGGTTGTCCAGGAGCAGATCACGCGCGTGCTGCTGGAGCGGCTCATCGTCAACAGGCCGCACCCGTGGGGCCTACTCATCACGTTCATCGAGCTCATCAAGAACCCGAGGTACAATTTCTGGGGGCACTCCTTCACGAGGTGCGCCACGGACATCGAACGACTCTTCGAGTCCGTGGCCAGATCGTGCATCGCGCCGCCTCCCAAGGCCGAGGGCCAAGAGGGGCCGATCGCGGCGTGAGGCCGCAACTTCAATCAACTTAAAAAACTCCTAAAAAAGCAGAACATTCTTACAGAACTGACATCTGTTGTACAACATGGAGGTGGGGGGGTGAATAGGGAAGTTGACTCATCACTACTGTGGATGCCGAGCCGCGGTTCGACCCCTGGACCGTCGCCAGGCTTTTTTTAATCGCATCCAAGACAAAAAATTACCTTCGTGTCTTCGTTCTAAAACTAACCAACTCGCTTCCAGAAGTCCTGCCTATCCTTAGCCTGACCCCGCTTCTTCGCCGCGAGCTTTTCCAGTCGTGCTCGAGACCCCTTGGACAGGCCTCCGGGGCTAACCTCCTTCGTCGGCTTGTCCACCGCCC
>MDTA01216772.1_pt1 | contig 17622 bp, 11 predicted proteins | sample 811151 | NCBI WGS metagenome assembly MDTA01 (sample SAMN05326648, study PRJNA326480) | marine metagenome | isolation source: seawater | place: Indian Ocean: South | collected 2010
ATATTCGTCCTCGACGAAGGTATCAGGAAAGGTGCGCCCGATGACCTTGTAGATAATCCGCTTGAGAAGTGGGATCCTGCGCGGAAAGAATGGTTTGCGGTTCATCTCGATGACCTCGCACATGATGGCTCCAATGTCCTTGATGATCCGGACCTTCACCCCGCGCTCGGCAGCGGCGAGAACCGCTTCTCCTATGCGGGTTCCTGCCTCGTCCGCGCGCCAGACATACATGAATATTTCCACGCTTTCCCGGGCTTTTTGCAGTTCTGCGACCACGAGGTCAAAGGTGGGGTCGGCTACCCGCTCCGGAGGAAAGGGTCCGTTCAGGGGAGGGTGCAGGAGTTGGTATCGGGTCTTCATGATGCAGGTAATCATTGTCTGAACAGGAATAGCAGTGGACGAAACCTGAAAATCCGGAATTTGTGGTTTGAGATGGGATGGTAGCTCCGCCTACATTCCCTCTGCCTATGGGACGTGCATTTGAGTATCGGCGGGCCGCCAAGGAAAAGCGGTGGGACAAGATGTCAAAGGTTTTCCCCAAACTGGCGAGGACCATCACGATGGCGGTCAAGGAGGGCGGTCCGGACCCTGACAGCAACTCGAAGCTGCGTACCGCAATTCTGAACGCCAAGGCGCAGAACATGCCCAAGGACAACATCGAGACCGCAATCAAGCGGGCTGCGGGTAAGGACATGGCCGATATTTCGGAGGTCAATTACGAGGCCAAGGGTCCCCATGGGGTCATGCTCTTCATTGAGACAGCCACGGACAACACAAACCGAACCATTACCAACATCCGTACTCCCATCAACAAGGCGGGCGGGGAGATGCTGAATACCGGGTCCTTGCAGTTTCTTTTCGACCGCAAGGCCGTGATCCAGTTTGACAAGAAGGAGGACCATGATCTCGAGGAGATCGAACTGGAGCTTATCGATCATGGACTGGAGGAAATGGAGGAGAATGGGGGCACGGTCTTCGTGTATGGGGACTTTACCAACTTCGGGTCGCTCTCCCAGGGTTGCGAGGGATTGGGAATCGAGTTGAGCAAGGCGAGCCTCCAGCGAATCCCGAATAATCCCCAGGAGTTCAGCGAAGCCCAGCTGGACGAGATCGAATCCCTCATCGACAAACTGGAAGACGATGAGGACGTGCAGGCAGTATACACCAACGTAGCCTAGCGTCGGGCAGGAACTGTGGCGGGCAGGTGAGGGAAGTTCAGGCGGGGTGGACGGTATAGCCGCCGGATGGTTCGTCCGCTTCGAGTTTCAGCAGTCCGTTTTCCTCCGCCTCGAGAAGAACCTCGTTGAAGGATCTGAAACCGTGGGCTCGTTCGTTGAATCCCGGGTTCCGACGCTTGAGGGCCTGCTTGATCATGGACCCCCAGATGGCCTCGTCGCTGTTCCGTTCCTCGAGGAGTGCCTCGAAAGTGTTGGCGACCTGATCGAGAGCTTCCTCGGTGGTCGGCCCATCGGAAGGCTTTCTCCTGGCGGTCTTCTTTTTCGCGGCCTTACGAACGGTTTTCTTCCGGGTGATCTTCTTGGAGGGGGACTTTCGGACGAGATCGTCGTAGTAGATGAACTCGTCGCAATTCTTGATGAAGAGGTCCGAGCTCGAGTTTTTAACCCCGATCCCGATCACGGTTTTGGCGTTTTCGCGTAACTTGCTGACGAGGGGTGAAAAGTCAGAGTCCCCGGAGATGATGACAAAGGTGTCGACGTGCCCCTTGGTGTAACAGAGGTCGAGGGCGTCTACGACCATGCGGATATCGGCGGAATTCTTTCCCGACTGGCGGAAGTGCGGAATTTCGATGAGCTCGAAGGCTGCGTCGTGCAGGTCGCGCTTGAACTCCTTGAAGCGGGAGAAATCGCAGTAAGCCTTTTTCAGGACTATGTGACCCTTGAGAAAAAGTCGCTCAAGAACCTTGGTGATCGAGAAGGCCGGATAGCGGGCGTCACGGGCACCGATGGCGATGTTCTCCAAGTCGAGAAAAACGGCCATGGTGGCGTTGGGAGCGTTTTGGGATGTGCTGATGATGGTAGTCTAGGCCATGAGGGAGGCCGGGAGCAAGTAGTGAGCGGTCCTGGCAGGCCGGGGCCTGTAGCGTTATTGGCGCTTTCGCGATTTCTTTGCCTCGTTGTAATCGATATCGAGGTCGTTGGTGCGGATGGCCTGCAATCTGGCCTTGAGGCGATTCTGGAATGCAAGGGAAGTTGCGGCGTGTGATGGATCGTCAGCGAGGTTGGTGAATTGTCCGGGGTCCCTGACCATGTCAAACAGCTCCCGTCCTCCGCCGGCCTCCTCGCCATACTGGAGATAGGCCCAGTTCCGGTTGCGCAGGAGAAACCCCCTGCGCATTGGCGCCACGCAGAAGGCCTCCTCGCGCACCTCGTGTTCCGGGTTGTCAAGCATGCTGGAAATGTCCTTTCCCTGGAGACGCCCGGGAACCTCCAGACCACAGAGGGCGGCGGTGGTGGGATAGAGGTCCAGAAGTTCGACGAAGGAATGACAGACTGCGGGTTTCTTTCCCGGCACGCAGATGATGAGAGGAACGCCGGCGGATTCATCCCGCAGGCTGACCTTGGCCCAGAAATCGTGCTCGCCGAGATGAAATCCGTGGTCGCTGGTAAAGATGATGATGGTGCGATCGGTGAGACCGGCATCATCCAGCGCATCAAGCACCTTGCCCACCTGAGCATCCATGTAGGCTACCGAGGCATAGTAGCCTCCGATGGCCTTCTTCTGCCGACGGACGTCCATTTTCATGTTGGCACTGGTGCAGTAATTGATGCCGGCCTTTGGGATGTCTTCCCAGTCTCCCTCGATCTTGGGCGGAAGGACCATTCTGCTGTAGGGTTTGAAGGGTGCGTAATAGGAACGTGGAGCGACAAAAGGAACGTGTGGGCGGACGAAGCCCACTCCGAGCCAGAAGGGTTGCCTTGAGTTTTTTCGTTCTGCGATGAGCTTGCAGGCCGTGGCCGCGGTTCTGCCGTCGGAGTGGACGAGATCGTCTCCGTCGGCCTCCACCACCACGAAGGTGTTTCCGCCTACGGCGGGTTTTTTCCCGTCGGGATTGTTCTGGAGGGTTTCTCCGTCACCGGGCGCCCTCCACTCAGGCCCCTTGCTGTTGAATCGCTCGGTCCAGGAGGCCTCGTCATCAGCGCCATGACCTCCGCCCTCGATCCCACCCGGAACCCCCATGTGATAGATCTTACTCACCCTGGAGGCATGGTATCCATTGTTGATAAAATGCTGGGACCATGTGGCCCGGTCACCGATCCGGGGTCGGGGATTCCGATAGCCGAGCTCTCCGGTGGCATGGGGATAATAGCCCGACATGAAGGAAGCCCGGGAGGGTCCACAGTAGGTGCCCTGGCAGTAGGCCCGGGTGAAGCGCGTTCCGCGGGCGGCGAGGCGATCGATGTTGGGTGTATGGCAGACCTTGTTTCCGTAGCAGGACAGCGCGGTATAGGTGAGGTCGTCCGAGATCAGAAAGAGAACATTGTACTTCGGTTGCTCCGCCGGGCCGGCGGAAAGGATGCCGGGAAAGAGAAGGATCGCGAGGGGAAGGAGTAGCCTCATGGGAAGATAGGACTGTAGCGAGGGTCTCCGGTTGAGCAATCAGATTGACCTGACGTGTGGCGCGAGTAGTGGTGTGCGTGATGAAGCGCAGATCGTTCCTTGCCCAGGGCGCTACCGCCACTGTCGCTATGCCACAGCTGATTGCCGCCCGGGAGGACCCCCGCAGGAAGCTTCGGGCAGGTGTTATCGGGCACACCGGACGGGGCAACTACGGGCATGCTCTCGATACAGTCTGGCTCAGGATCAGGGGAGCCGAAGTGGTGGGGGTCGCCGACCCTGACGAGACCGGGAGGCAGCGGGCGCTGCAGCGGCTCAAGGTGCAACGGGGCTTCGAGGACCACCATCAATTACTCCGGGAGGTGAAGCCCGAGTTCGTGTCCATCTGTCCGCGCTATGCCGACCAGCATGCGGCAATGATCGTGGACTGTGCGGCGGCGGGCGTGAAGGGCATCTACGTCGAGAAGCCCTTCTGCCGTACCCCGGCGGAGGCCGACCGTGTGCGGGAGGTGTGCCGGAAGCACGGGACGAGGGTGGCGGTGGCCCATCGCAACCGTTATAATCCTGTCCTGAAGCATATCGCCACGCATGTCGCGGAGGGCGGGATCGGGAAGCTGCTGGAGATCCGGGGCCGGGGGAAGGGCGACCGGCGCGGGGGAGCGGAGGATCTCTGGGTTCTGGGGTCTCATGTCATGGACATGATCCGGTTTTTTGCCGGGGATCCGGTCAACTGTTCGGCGGAGATGCTGAAGGATGGAAAGCCGGTGACTGCGGAGGACATCTACGAGGGCGCGGAGGGTCTCGGACCGCTGGCAGGAGACGAATTGCATGCCCGGTTCCGGATGGCGAACGGAGTTATGGCTACTTTCGACTCCATTGCCAATGACGACACCGCGAACTTTGGATTCGGCCTGCAGCTGATTGGCAGCCGGGGGATCATAGCGATCAGGGCTGACCGTGATCCCCTTGCGCACTTCATCGCCGGTAATCCCTTCATGGCCCCCGGGGATCCGCGGGAGTGGCAGCCCATCACGACCATGGGGATCGGCCGGAAGGAGGACCGCCCCCAGCTCATCAGGGAGATCCATGAACATGTGGTGGCAGTAAGGGATCTCGTCACGGCGGTGGACGAAGACCGCGAACCGGTCTGCGGTCTGGCGGAAGGGGCGGGCACGGTGGAAATGATCTGCGCGGTCTTTGAGTCTCACCGTCAGGGTGGGCGGGCGGTAGCCTTGCCCCTCGCGGATCGTGGGCATCCCCTGGCCAGGATGAAGAAGGAAGGGCGGAAGTAGGGCCGGAGACTTCCTGGCGCCCCGCCAGTCTCTATGGCCCGGGATGGCGCGGTGTATTCGCCCGGCTCCGGTCTCGTTGAGATGCCCTAGGCCCGGATCTGGTCGACGATCTGTCCTTCCCGGTTTCCGGGGCCCAGTCGACCGGGAGCGCCCATGGCTTGGATCATGGTGTTGTAGACATCCAGCCCTTCCGCCCCCACGTCCAGGATCTCACCGGTCTTGAAGCGGCCATTCGCGCTGGTGATGGCATGAAAGACACCCGAGAGCTCGCGTTTCACGTTGTTGTGGCGCCCGTCACCCGACTCGGTGGACAGGGTAAAGAGCGAATTCTCAAGGATGCTTCTGTTGTTAGCTTCCTTTGTTTCACCCAGTCGCTGGAGAAAGTAGGCTACCTCGCGCATTTTCATATGGGCGTGGGCCCGGAGGGCTTCGTTTTTCCGGTTCTCATTGAACTTATGCCACCATTCATGGCTGCAGCCCTTGTCACCCGTGGCGTTTTGCTGACGAGCATCATCGAAGGTGAATATCTTACGCCCATCGTAGTGGTAGTCCCCGGTCAGGCGGATGCGCTCGCCAGCAGCGAGGAAAGTAAGTGAGCCAAAGCGGACGCGATCCGTCTCGATAGCAAGGGCGTAGAGGTCGGCCATCAACCGCCATTCGGTAGTAAGTTCCTCCAGGGTTATGTCGACACCCTGTCCCCCGGGATCGGCTGATCCCCCATGGAGAACCTGGGAACGGGGAGGTCGCTCCGGTCCCCCCTTCCCGCGCTCGAAGCTGTAGGCCCTCTGTTCATATTCCCGGATGCGCTCAAGGTGTTCCGTGATCCGCGTTTTCGAGGCGGATCCGAGAGGGGAGTTTTTTCCCGTATAGTATTGGTACTCATCGATCACGGAGTCGAGGAGACTGCGGCGAAGGCGGGCCTTTCGCGCGTCAGGGTCACGGTCATCAACGGAGATCGTCCCGAAAACGCGTTCGAAAAGATCGCGGGGGCGCTCCTGCATCGTGGCGGCAACGGTTCCATCCGGGTTGTAGGAATGGACGTAGCGACTGATCCGGCTTCGCCGGAAGTAGGTGCCTCCTACCAGGGTAGGGACCATCCCGGAAGGCATCCCCCCGGGGTGGGCTCCACGACGGATCACCTGCTCAAGGGAAGCGCCACCCGACTTTGCCTCTCCGTTTGGAGCCGTTGCGGTGAAGGCACCCGATGCTCCATCAAAATGGGCATTGATGCCACTTTCGTCACAGCGGACCTGGTCCACCTCCCGCATGATGAGGAGTTTTTCACGCAGGGGCTTGAGGGGTTCGAGGACCCCATCGAAGCCCTCACTCTGGAGGGGTTTCGGGATGCCAAGGCCAAAGAAGACGTTGAAGGCCCGCACCGGGATGTTTCCTTCGTCTGGCTGCGCCGCGGACACCATCTCCTCAAGAAAGGGCAGTCCGATTGTCGTGGCTCCCATTCCGCGAAGCATGGTGCGGCGATTGATCGGGGTGGTCTTCATGGGGCTTGTCAGGATAGTCGTCCGGGATCCGGCAGGAAAGCCGGGAATGTGGCCTTACTGGGGTTCGGTTCGGGTCATGAGGACCAGGTCGCTGGTGACCAGGGCCTTCATCAGGTCAGCCCATGTACCGCCTTCCTCCATGGCACGGTGGTGGATCCTCTGGATGATGGGAGCTTCCCGGAACCCCAGGGGGCGACCGAGGGAGAACTGGCAGATCTTCCATGCGAGAGATTCAGAGACCCGGCTGTTTGCAGCGAGGAGGTCCATCAACTCGGCTGTGGATTCATAGCTCACGGGCTGGGAAGAACCGGGGACAAGAAGTTTTCCGTCCTCCCTCAGGAGGTTCCCGTGATGATCCTTCTCATGGAAGGTTCCCAAGCCATCATATTTCTCCAGAGCGAAGGCCAGTGGTTCGAACCTGGAGTGGCAGCCACCGCAGGACTTGTCAGCGATACGATGTTCAGCAGCACCCCGGTGGGAGAGACCCGGTCGCACGGGCACGGGGGTGGTATCCGCCTCTGGAGGAGGGTCCTTCACCACTCCCCTCAGGAGGTTGTGCATGACAAAGAGACCCCGCGTGACCATTGAGGCGTCCTCTCCTCCCATGGTGAGGACACTCCCGTGGGTAAGCAGGCCCCCCCGGGCCGGGTTCTCAGTCAGGTCATGACGTGTGGCGTTTGTCTCGCGCATGCGTTCCCGGGAGGAGGACATCCCCCGGTAGTGATCCGCGAGGCGTGGGGTCATGAAGGTGACCTGAGCATTGAACAGATCGGCGAGGGGCCGTTTTTCACTCCATACGACCTCCTTGAAGAAGAGTATTGTTTCCTGGTGCATGTCCCGGGCCAGTTGTGGACTCCAGCGGGGAAATCTCCCGGGATCCGGTTGCATGCTGGAGAGGCGATTGAGGTTCAACCACTGCTCAAGAAAATGGATGGAGCGCTGGATGGCCCGGGAGTCCCCAAGCATACGGTCAGCCTGTCTTCGGAGGGTTTCCGGTTCTGAAAGGTTGCCTTCGCGGGCCGCTCGCATGAGTTCTTCGTCAGGAGAGGCTCCCCAGATGATGTAGCTCAGCCGGGAGGCCAGCTCGTAGTCATCCACGGGCCAGGGAGATCCGTCCCCCCGCTGGTTCTCGATCCGGTAGATGAATCGAGGTGACTGCAGCATGGCCTGAATGATGTAGCCGATTGCTTCCTCCAGCGTTCCCCCCGTGGCGGCGACTGCGGTAGAGACGCCACGGTAGCTGACGATCTCACGCTGTTGAAGGGGGCCGCGAAGGATCCATCTCCCGAGGGGGCGAATGAGGGCCTCCATGCTTCGGTCGGTGAAGCGGCGATCGCGGGAAAAGCGCGCCGCGAATTCCCCGGGCTTCATCCGGCTCACGATGATCTCGGCCAATCTGGCGTAGGAGGTGACGTGCTTCAGGTCAACGCTGAGATTGTAGGCGGTATTGGTAAAGCCGTCGGCCCGCATGTCAGGAGGAAGAATCTCACGAGCCTCCACGGAAATATCTACATCTACGGTCGCCTGAACGGTTGCGATGTATTCGTCCACGGTGAGGCGCTGAATCCATTGCTGGTCGGTTCCTCCACTGCTGTGGACGTAGTTTGCCGGGTCAATCCGGGAGAGGGACCAGATTGCACCATCCTCGATCCATTTTCTGAGGATGGCCTTCTGTGTTTCATCCAGGGGAGGATTATCCGCGGGCATCTCATTATGCAGGACACTTTCCCAGAGAAGGCTCTCCCCGGGTTTGCCGGGAATGACGGCTACCCAGTTTTTAAGTGGGGTGAAGGCGGTCGCACGACGGCTGAGGTCCAGCTTTCCCTTGCGAGTGGCTGGGTCGTGGCACTGAACGCAGTGATTGGCGAGAATGGGGGCCACCTTGTCCTCAAAGTAGAGCTCCCGGGGATCACGCGCTGGCGGAAGTGATTTCCCGGCGGAGGCACCCGCCTTGAAGTGGGCAACGACCTCCGTGGGTGAGAGATCCCGGCTGTAGATGGCCAGGAGATGGTAGCTCCCCAGCCAGGGACGGCCACCACTGGCCTCGTCCCCAAGAAGCAGATGATAGCCGGGGTCCCAGTTGGACGGGCTGCCGGGCATCGTTTTCTCGATGGTCATCTGACCGTTGAGAAAGATCCGGCTCCGACCTGACTGATCCCTCGTGTAGACGAAGTGGGTCAGTCCCGGAGTCAGGGTGCGCTGACCGGTGGAGAGGGACGGGAGCCCGTTGCTGCTGGTCCTCGTGGTCCGGAAGCGGAGGTCGAAACGGTCTCCCTCCTGCCCGAGGGTGATGTTCCGGTTGGTGCTGTTCCGCGAGAGAGAAATGATCCGGGCCGGGCCCTTCTGTCTGGTGTCCGCGGGTTTGAGCCAGACCTCGACCGTGATTTCCCCACTCCTCCTCACGGCCTCGATCAACCTGCTGGCGGGCTGGGTTGATTCCAGGATGGTGGGCTTGCGGATCTGGAGGGAGCCCTTGGAACGCTCCACTTTCCCGGGATCCCTGAGCTTCAGGTCGATGGCCGGGTCCAGGCCAGAGCGGTCCCTTACGAGGGATTCGCTGGGAGAGCTGAAGTCGTAGAGAGCCTGCAGGCCGCGGATGGTGCGCCCGGCCTGAACGGGGGAACTTCCCATCCCGGCAATGATCCCGGCGAGGGCCCAGAGAAAGAGGATGGCTGGACGCGCGCGCATGACCGCATGACCGGGACCTGCTGGATAGACAGCCGGGGAATCTTGGATTCGCCCTTACTTGATGACCCCGGAAAGGTCGTAGGCGGTGACCTTGTTTTCCAGCATCTGGGGGACGACGAGTAGCTTCTTCGCGGGAAGGTAGGCGATGTCGGCCGATCCCTTGGGCAGGTCCAGCACGGAGGTTACCGCTCCCTTGGAGCTGATGTGGAGGACGGCTCCTTCGATCCAGTCGGTTACGAGGAATCCTCCCTTGCCGTCCAGTTCAACGCCGTCGAGGTTCCCCACGGTCGCCTTGGTAACGGGTGTCACCTTGCGGGTGCGGAGGTCCAGGGCGAGAAGACGACCAAGGACCAGGGTATCAAAGGTGTCCTGGATGTCGCGTCCCCAACCCGCGATGTAAAGGGTCCCTCCGCTTACGAGAAGGCCATTGGGACTGTCTAGTTCCACCCCGGAAGCGACCTTGGAGACCTTGTCTCCCTGAAGAGCGTAGATCGTGCTGGCCAGCATGTCGGAGACGAGGACGCTGCCCCGTGCCGTGACCGCGACATCATTGAGAAACTTCGCCCCTTCGATTTCGTGGATCGCCTGAGTGGTGGCATTCTCGATATTGATGCCGACGAGGCGATCGATATCAGCAACCCAGAGAACCCCACCGGTGGAGCGGAGTCCCTTGGGGGCGTTCAATCCCGCAAACCACCTCGGATTGACCACGCTGCCATCAGGCTTGAGAACGGAGATCACACCGTCACCATCCTTGCCAAGACCTCCACCTTCCCCGACCTGGGACAGGTAGATGTTGCCGGTCTGCTTGTCAAAGTATGCGCTTTCCGGGGCCTTGATTCCCTTGGAGAGCTCCCAGACCACCTTGGGGGCCTGAGCCACGACCGGAAGGGCGAGGGCTAGAAATGAGGAACCGATTGCGAGCAGGGTGTGATGTGTCTTCATGGCTGGGGCCCCGAATCTAGGGCCCGGATCGGTGGCTGCCTAGTGGATTTTCGGGTGATCCAGCGGAGATCGGCCTGTTCCCCCTGCCGGGGCGGAGGTTGTCACGGCAGAGGGGATCTAGTCGGGATGTGTGTCTTGACGAAGAGGCGTGCAGGGACTGAGGTAGGGTAATGAGCGCACGCCTATTACGTCTGGTTCTGTCAGCCGGCCTTCTTTCCCTGGCTGTCACCCACGCCGAACCGCCCAAGGAGGCGGCCTTCAAGTACCTGTCTCCGGAGGAGGCGATCGCCAAGATGAAGAGCCCTGAGGGTTTCGTGGTGAATGCCTTCGCGGCTGAGCCGGATTGTCAGCAGCCCTTTGCCTTCACCTTTGACGAGCGGGGCCGGATCTGGCTCTGCGAGAACCTGAACTATGAGACGAGGCGCTCAGATCTCTACAAGCTCGGTCCCCAGGGGCGCATTGTGATCCTTACTGATACCGACGGGGACGGTGAAATGGACGAACGAAAGGTCTTCAAGGACAAGATCATGTTCCCCACCGGGATTGCGCTGGGCCATGGTGGGGTCTGGGTCGGCTCTCCGCCCAACCTGCTCTTCATCCCGGATCGCAATCGCGATGATGTTCCCGATGCCGAGCCTGAGATCAAGCTCGACGGATGGGGGCGCCAGGATCGCCATGAGACCCTGAATAGTTTCCTCTGGGGACCAGACGGCTGGCTCTATGGAACCCATGGGGTATTCACCCACTCGAACGTGGGGAAGCCCGGGGCTCCTGACAGCGAGCGGCAGAAGATTAATGCGGGGGTATGGCGCTATCATCCCCTCAATGAGAAGTTCGAGGTATTTGCCTGGGGGACCAGCAACCCCTGGGGTCTCGACTTTGATGAGAACGGCCAGGCGTTCGTAACCGCCTGCGTCATTCCGCACATGTTTCACATCATCCAGGGTGGGCGTTACCACCGGCAGGCAGGTCGCCACTTCAATCCCTTCGTCTATGATGATATCAAGACCATCGCGGACCACCGTCACCCCTCTGCCCACGGCGGGGCACGGTTCTACCTCGCGGACCAGTTCCCCGAGAAATACCGCAAGAAGCTTTTCATGTGTAACATCCACATGCATGGGGTGCTGGTTGATGAGATCAAAAGGAAAGGCTCCGGGTATGTCGCGAGTGATCCGGAGTATGGGGGAACCTTCTCCATGTCCAACGATCCGCAGTGGCTTGGATTTAACATGGAGATTGGTCCGGACGGGTCCCTGTATGCCATCGACTGGCACGATTCCGACATCTGCGGTCGAAAGGTCCTGCACCGCAAGACCGGGCGGATCTGGAGATACAGCTGGGGAAAGCAGAGCTTCCCGGTTGGAATGGACCTGACCAAGCTCCCCGACGAGGAACTGGTTGAAATGCACCTTCATGCCAATGAGTGGTATGTGCGGCAGGCGCGGCGCCTCCTGCAGGAGCGGGCGCTTGCGGGGAAAATCAAGCCAGCCAGCCTGGCAGGCCTGCGCCGCATCCTGGATGGACATGATGATCCGGCCCGGCGCCTGCGTGCGCTGTGGACCTTGCAACTGGTGGGGGGACTCGGGGATGTCATGCTGGCTCCCCTCCTGGATGACAAGGCCGAGTATATCCGGGCCTGGGCCATCCAGTTGATCGCCGAGGACAAGCGGGTTCCCGATGCCGTGCTCCAGAAATGGGCGGTCATGGCGCGGGAGGACAAGAGTGCCGCGGTCCGTCTGTTCCTGGCCTCCGCCATGCAGCGGCTTGACCACGACAAGCGCTGGGATGTTCTGACCGCCCTGGTGGCGCATGGGGGAGACAAGGATGATCATAATCTTCCGCTTCTGATCTGGTATGCCCTGGAGCCTCTTGTTGTTCTCGATGAAGAACGCACCGCAGAGGTGGTGGCAGCCTGCAAGATTGATAAGATCAAGGGGTTCATCGAGCGTCGTCGCAAGGCCGGTGGCAAGGCCGCGATCGCCAAGCCGAAGCCGAAGGGCCCCAAGGCCAGGGCGGCAGCCTCTGTTCCCGCAACCGGCCTTGTCCTGCACCTCAAGGCGGAGGATATTGTGACCGGCGGAAAATGGGGGGGAGCGTCCCAGCCTACCAGCGAGTTTCGTCCGGCAGTGGTGTCGTCCCTTGGAGGACGAAGGGCCTACAAGTTTGATGGGGCAGATGATCGCCTGGAGATTCCCCATCGGACCGATCTGGCCTTCGGCAAGAACGAGGCCTACTCCCTGACGGCCTGGATCTACTGCGAGGGGGCTGGCAATGGCTGGACCGCCCTGGTTAACAAGTCCCGGGAAAAGTCCCGCTGGTACGGCCTGTGGATTGACCAGGAGGGCAACTGGCTGATGGGTGGTGATGGCTCTAACGTGGCGGGGACCAGGGTCACCCGGGGCTGGCATCATGTGTGTATTACCCAGGACAAGGGGGAGAGGTTCCTGTTCGTGGACGGCCACCTGGCCGCTTATGGTGCCGGGTCGGTGGCTGCCGATGGGGCAGGAGCACTCTGGATCGGGGGTGCACCCTCGGTGGAGGAATTTTTCCGGGGAGGCATCAATGAGGTGAGTATTTACCGCCGGGCTCTCAGCGCAGGAGAAGTCAGTTATCTCTCTGATCATCCGGTGGGACTGGCGAGTCGCGGGGCCCGGGCGGAAGAGAATACCCCGGAACTGTTTGCTCACTACCGGGAGCTTCTGTCGAAGGAGAACCTCAAGGGGGCGGATGTGGCGCATGGTCACCTCGTGTTCTCGGAGAGTTGTGGCCGCTGTCACTCCGTGAATGGCGAAGGGGGGCTTTCCGGTCCAGAGTTGAACCGGTCTCAGGTCGCAGATCTGGACTATCTCCTTCCTCATGTCCTCGACCCGGACGGCGAGATCGACGAAAAGTATCGCTACTACAAGTTTGAACTCACTGATGAAAGAATAGTTCTCGGTGTGATTGCGGCTGAAACGGCAGAAGCTTACACCCTTGACTCCAATGCAGGTCGATTTGACCTCAAGAAGTCGGATGTCGCGCACGTTGACGTCCTGCCCTACTCTCTGATGCCGGATGCGGTCTTCCAGACCATGACCGACATCGAGGTGCGGGACCTGGTGGCTTTCCTTCGGGAGTGAGGCCGAACCGGGTGGCGGGCGCTAGCAATCCCGGGCCATTGGCATGATTTACCTCGACTCCAACGCGACGTCCCAGGTGCACCCGGAGGTGGTGGAGGCCATGCTGCCCTACCTCACGGACCAGTGGTATAACCCGTCGAGCGGTTACCGGTCCGCGAGGGCGGTCAGGGAGGCCCTGAGCGTTGCGCGGGAGCAGGTGGCCGCTCTGATCAATGCACATCCGGAGGAGATCGTTTTCACCGGTTGCGGGACGGAATCGAACAACATGACCCTGAAGTGGCTGGCTCGGCTGGTAGGACGCCGGGAGTCAAGGGTGGTGACCAGTGTCATTGAGCACAGCGCCGTGCTGCGTCCCTGTGAGGCCATGGAAGCGGTGGGCTATGAGGTGGCTCGCTGTGCGGTGCACCCGGATGGACGTCTCGACCTCGATGAATTCTCCGGTCTGGTGGATCAGGACCGTCCGGGGTTTGCGTCGATCATGTGGTCCAACAACGAGACCGGGGTTATCAACCCGGTGGCGGAGGCCTGTGAGATCGCAAGGAAGGCAGGATGGGCTTTTCACACTGATGCCATCCAGGCGGTGGGGAAAATGCCGGTCGATGTGCGGGAGGTGCCGGTGGATTTTCTTTCGCTCAGCGGACACAAGTTTCATGCTCCCAAGGGGGTTGGTGCGCTCTATGTCCGGGAGGGTGTGCGCTTTGAGCCGATGATCCGTGGTGGAGGTCAGGAAGATGACCGGCGCAGCGGGACGGAGAATGTGCCCTTCATCATCGGTCTGGGCAAGGCGGCCGAGATCATGAAGGGGGAGCTTGACCGTGATGGTCATGCAGGGGTTCGTCGCCGACGGGATCGACTGGAGGAAAGGCTCACCAGCGAGATCAAGGGAGTGACCCTGAACGGCTCCCGGGAGCATCGGGCGGGCAATATCGTCCATGCCTCCTTTGAGAACTGTGAAGCGGCAGGGTTGCTCATTCTCCTGGATGAGGCGGGAGTGCAGTGTTCGGCCGGGAGTGCGTGCATGACCGGCAAGCAGCAGCCCAGTCACGTCCAGAAGGCCATGGGCCTGTCGGATGAGCAGGCCCGCAGCAGCCTGCGTATTTCCCTTTCCATCTTCACCACTGATGAGGAGGTGGAGGAGGCGGCCACGGCGGTGGCCGGTGCAGTTGAGAAACTACGTAGCGTGCAGGGCCCCCCGGGGGTAGGGCCGGTAGTGGTCTACGGCAGCTAATGCCGGATCCTACCTCGCGGCTTGACGAGTGGACACTGCTGCCGCAGTCTCCGCGCCCCACCAACGCATATCATCATGGCCACCAAGATTTATACCGACAAGGACGCCAACCTTAATGCCATCCGGCGCAAGAAACTCGCCGTCATCGGCTTCGGGTCCCAGGGACACGCTCATGCCCTCAACCTCAAGGAGAGCGGCTGTGACGTTACGATCGGTCTCTACGCCAAGTCGAAGTCCCGCCCGGTAGCCAAGAAACTGGGTTTCAAGGTGATGAATACCGACGAGGCAGTGAAGCATGCCGACGTCATCTTCATCGCAACTCCTGATACCGTCATTCCCTCGGTCTATGAGAAGGATGTCGCTCCCAACCTTACCGCCGGCAAGACCCTCCTTTTTTCCCATGGGTTTGCGGTTCACTTTGACCTGATTGATACTCCCGATGACGTGGACGTCATCATGGTGGCTCCCAAGGGGCCCGGCCACACGGTGCGCAGCCAGTTCCTTGAGAAGAAAGGGGTGCCAACCCTCATCGCGGTCGACAAGGACGCCACCGGCAAGGCAAAGCAGACCGCCCTGGCCTGGGCCAAGGGGATCGGGGGCACCCGCGCAGGGGTCTTTGAGACCAATTTCCGGGAGGAAACAGTGACTGACCTTTTCGGAGAGCAGTGTGTCCTCTGTGGAGGTGCTTCCGCGCTGGTGAAGGCAGGATTCGAAGTCCTGGTGGAAGCCGGCTACTCACCCGAGATGGCCTACTTCGAGTGCCTCCACGAACTGAAGCTCATTGTGGACCTCATGAACGAGAGCGGGATCGCGGGGATGAGATTCTCGATCTCGGAGACCGCGGAATACGGGGACGTCACGGTTGGACCGAAGATCATCAACGAGTCGGTCAAGAACCGGATGCGCCGTCAGCTCAAGACCATTGAGAGCGGCAGGTTCGCGAAGGAGTGGGTCGGGGAGTTCCAAGGAGGCTGCAAGAACTTCAACAAGATCCGCAAGGCCGAGGAGAAGCACGGCATCGAGAAGGTCGGTGCCAAGCTGCGCGGAATGATGAGCTGGCTCGGCAAGAAGGCCAAGAGCGTGGGCAAGGGCGTGAGCCAGGCGAGCTACGTTTCGACATCGAAATAACGGGGAGTAAGGGGGTAGCCACCACGTTGCTCCTGCTCCGTGGCAGAAGATCTAGGCCTGATCGTAAGGGTCTTATTCAAGCCGCTTACTTTACAGGGTAGGCGGCTTTTCCATTTTTACGCAAAGGCTTTAAGAGGGGGCAGGTTCACCACTCAATGAACGGCGGTTAGGGGCCGATGAAGGGCTTGTCTTATGAAGATTGACCGTCATAATCCCCTAGTTTCTAACATCCTAGCTACACGACATGAGCGACAGTAACGGAATAAACAGGTCCCGCCTTCTTTGGGCAGGGTTCATGGCTATCTTGGCTGCGGGCGTAGGCTTCGCAATTCGAGGCGGCATCTTTGATAACTGGGGCGGTGAATACGGCTTCACCGCTGGTCAACTTGGGGCCATTGGAGGGGCAGGATTCACGGGATTCTGTTTCGGGATCGTTGTCGGTGGAGTCGTGGTCGACAAGATCGGCTACGGGAAGCTGGTATTTCTTGCCTTCGCGACTCACGTCCTTTCCGCGTTTGTAACCTTTGGTGCGTCGAGTCCTGAGAATGCATATGCGTTTTTATACTGGGGAATGTTCCTCTTTGCCTACGCGAATGGAACCTTGGAGGCGGTTGCCAACCCCCTTGTAGCAACGGCCTTCCCCGAAAACCGGAATCACTATCTCAATATTCTCCATGCCTCCTGGCCGCTCGGGTTGGTTCTCGGTGGTATCATTGGGTGGACTCTTGATGATAAACTGGCGTGGAACTGGAAGTGGCAGCTGGCGCTCTACTTGGTGCCCACCGTGATCTATGGAGCGATGTTCCTCGGGCAGAAATATCCGAGGTCGGAGGCCTCGAAGAAGGGAATGTCCCTGGGAGATATGTTCAAGGATGTGGGAATCTTGGGTGGTCTGGTTATCTGTTACCTGCTCGCCCTGTTCTTTGGTGGTATGTTCTCTGAGTTCCTCAAGCCTTCCGAAGAAGAGATCAAGGCTGCCGGGGACGGTGGAGCGGATCTAGTTGCGGGCGCAGCATCTACGGCCAAGATTATTGGTTATGTTATCGGGTTCCTTCTGCTGGCGGTGATCGGAGTTATCACCAAGTTTGCGGTTGGATCTGTCCTCCTCTTTGTCTTGTTCATTGCCCACGCCCTGGTTGGCGCAGTTGAGCTTGGGACGGACGGCTGGATTCAGAATATCACGGGCAACCTCTTCACTTCGGAAGCAGGTAAGTGGCTCTTCGTATTCACCTCGGCCATCATGTTTGGTCTCCGTTTCTGCGCTCACTGGATAGAGAAGACTCTCAAGCTTTCGCCCGTGTCCATGCTCTTTGCCTGTGCGGTATTGGCATTTGTAGGTCTGCAACTTGCAGGCGGGATGGACAGCCTGATGATGGCCTTTGGAGCTCTTGGTCTTTACGCGATTGGTAAGACCTTCTTCTGGCCCACGATGCTGGCTGTTGCTTCTGATCGTTTTCCTCGGACTGGTGCGGTCGCGATTTCCATCATGGGTGGTATCGGGATGATGTCCGCGGGTCTGATTGGGTCAGAGGGACTTGGATACGGGAAAGATCGTTTCTCTGCGGCGGCTCTTAAGGAGAGCGACGAGAAAGTTTACGAGGATTACAAGGTCCCGGAGGACAAGGCCAAGGGGTTCCTGTTCTTCGAGAAGGTGGAGGCTATTGATGGCAAGAAGCTTGCTAAGGTGCAGGGTAAGCTGGGTAATGCTCGTGCTATCGTGGCGAAGGGCAGTCTTGAGAAAGCGGAACTCTTGAAAGACGTTGCGGAGTTGGAAGGCGAAGAGAAAGAGAAAGCTCAGAAGGGCAATGAGGATCTCGTAGCCTTGGAAAAGACCTTGCAAGATGCAGGAGTTCTAAAACCTGAGGGCAGCTCGAGTTTCCTTGAAGACGGAATGAAAGGTCTTACTTCTGCCGAGCAGAAGGTGCAGGAGGCCAGCATCACGGGTGATCGCAGGACATTGAAGGCGGATTCCATAATTCCGCTCACAATGGCCGTGATCTATCTCCTCCTGATGCTCTATTTCAAGTCAAAGGGTGGTTACAAGCCTCTCACGATTGAAGAGCAGGAGGCCTCCTAGGGTGATACACCGGCGAACCTCTTTTCTTAATTTCAAGCGGCTCCGGGAAACCGGGGCCGCTTTTTTG
>MDTA01141347.1_pt1 | contig 17616 bp, 17 predicted proteins | sample 811151 | NCBI WGS metagenome assembly MDTA01 (sample SAMN05326648, study PRJNA326480) | marine metagenome | isolation source: seawater | place: Indian Ocean: South | collected 2010
AGGACAAGGTATATTATATTTTTCCATAAGTTTATATGCCCATATTTTTGAACCTTCTATTCTTGAAGCCTTTTTTGAAGGACCAAAAATATTTAAGCCATTTTTCTTAAACACATCTACTATACCACCAACTAAGGGTTGCTCAGGACCTACGATGGTAAGGTCAATATTTTCAGTCGAAACAAAATTAATTAATTCATCTAAATTTGATAAATTAATATTTATGTTAAATATATTTAATTTAGGATTTGAAGTACCTCCATTACCGGGACAAACAAAAGTTTTATAAACATTTTTACTACTAGAAATCTTTTTCACTAATGCATGTTCTCTTCCACCTGAGCCTAAAATAAGAATATTATGTTTTCTATTAATCATTTATATCTCCTGAGAAATTTCTATTAAATTACCATCTGGATCTCTTATATATATTGATAAAATTTCGCCTTTTGCACCAGTTCTTTTTACTGGTCCATCTTCAATTTCAATTTCATTACGAATCAAATAATCAATCCAATCGTTTAAAGATGTATTAGATAAAAAGCATATATCTGTAGATCCTGAAGTTGGTTTTTTTGCATGAGGTATATGTTTTTTGTCAACTGAATGAATATTAATTTTTTGGTTTCCAAAAGAAAAAGAAATTCGTTTTGTATTATCATTTTTAGCGGTATAAAAACTTAATTTCATGTTAAGAACATTCTTGTAAAAATAAACTGTTTTATCAATGTTTTGAACTGTAAGAACTATGTGATCAATAGACTCAACAGAAAAAGAAATATTTTTATTGATTATTCCCACTCTATTGTTCCAGGCGGTTTACTTGTAATATCATATACAACTCTATTCACATCATTTACCTCATTAACAATTCGGTTTGAAATTTTTCCTAACAGATCGTAAGGTAATTTACTCCAATCTGCAGTCATTGCATCTTGACTATCAACTGACCTAATTGCTACCACGTATTGATATGTTCTTTTGTCGCCCATAACTCCAACTGTCTGAGTGTTTGTTAGAACTGCAAAAGATTGCCATACTTTCTCATATAAACCAGCAGATTTGATTTCATTCACAATAATCCAATCTGAATCTCTGAGGATTTCAAGTTTTTTTTCTGTTATCTCTCCAATAATTCTAATAGCTAGTCCTGGCCCAGGGAAAGGCTGTCTATAAACATTTTGTTTAGATAATCCTAATTCAATTCCAGCCAATCTTACCTCATCTTTAAATAAATATCTAAGTGGCTCGATCAATCTTAATTTCATTTTTTCTGGTAACCCACCAACATTGTGATGAGTCTTAATTTTGTGAGCTTGACCTGTTTCATTACTGGTAGACTCTATTACATCAGGATATAAGGTACCTTGCGCAAGATAGTCTACAGTACCTATTTCTTCAGCTACTTCTTCAAAAATATTAATAAATTCAGCTCCTATGATTTTTCTTTTTTCTTCAGGATCTATAATATTTTTCAAAGATTTCAAAAACCTTTTTTTCCCATCATAAAAAATCACTTTAGCGCCAATATCTTTCGTAAAAACATCTCTAATCCTTTCTACTTCACCTTTTCTCATTAGCCCATTGTCTACAAATATGCATGTGAGATTATCTCCTATTGCCTTATGAATCAAAGCAGCAGTAACAGTAGAATCCACACCTCCGGATAAAGCACAAATCACTTTATCGTTTCCTATTCTTTGTTTAATATTCTTAACAGTTTGTGATACAAAATTTTTTGATGTCCAACTGCCACTTGAATTACAAATTTTAAATATAAAATTTTTTAATATTTTAGTTCCATTAGGAGTGTGAACTACCTCAGGATGAAACTGGATACCATAATACATCTTGTTCTCATCTGAAATTATAGCATTCGGTGAATTATCACTAAAAGCTATAGTTTCAAAACCTATTGGCTTAGATTCTATTCTGTCTACATGACTCATCCACACTGTTACATCATCAGCAATTTCCGCAAGAATTTTACTATTTTTATTCTTATGTATTACAGTATGACCATACTCTTTTTTTGGCCAGGAACCACCTTTCCTCCAAGTTGATGGGCAAGTATTTGCATACCGTAACATATACCTAAAATAGGCTTGTTTGATGCATAAACCCAATTTGGAGCAAGGGGGGCATTTTTATCATAAACACTATTTGGTCCACCTGAGAAAATAAACCCTATAACATTTTGCTCATTCATTATCGAAGGATCTGAATCAAAATTTATGATTTCACAAAAGGTATTTAGTTCTCTTACTCTTCTTGCTATAAGCCTTGAGTATTGAGAACCAAAATCAAAAATTACAATAGTCTGATTTTTCGAATCAATTTCTGGGCTAGTACCCTTAAGAGTATGGGATTTAGCAATTTCTAGATATGTACCTAACTCAATATCATCTGAAGTTGATATACGTAGATTATCTTTAATAATTTTTTCATGTTTCATTTATATAAATTATCATTTCCCTAGTAAAAAAAAATCTTACAAAGGTGAAATAATATTTTTTTGCATCTTTATGTGTAAAATATCTGCTTCAAAAAATTCATCCCCAACAGGATTAAATCCATTTTTCAAGTAAAATTTTTCTACATACTTTTGTGCATTCAATTCAATTTTTTTTATTTGCTTTTTCTTAAGATAATTTTCTATAAATAGCAGTATTTCACTTCCAATTCCATACCTTCTATGTTTTTTCTTTACAGCCATTCTACCTACTTTGTATTTTTCTTCTGAGATTTTTTGTAATCTTGCAGTTGCAACAGGTTGATTTTTATAAAAAGCAAGTATGTGTTCACATTTATAATCTATATTATCTATCTCTATTATAGGATTAACTCCTTGCTCATTAATAAAAACTTCTTTTCTAATATCTACACAAAGTTGTATTTCTTTTTCGCTTTTAGCTTCTATTATTTGAAATAAATTAAACATATATATAATATTATTTGTTTTTTTTTACTTAAAATCAAATTAATTTAATTTATAGTTAATATACGTTATGCAATCAAAAATCAATCAGGCAATAAAATATATAATTGACGAAAAACTCGTAGCAGTACCTACTGATACTTATTTCGCACTTAGCGCCAATGGGCTAAGCGCTAGAGCCATAAAGAAAATATATTACGCTAAAGGCAGAGACTATTCATCTCCAATACCACTTTTGATTTCCAGCCAAGATATGGCTAAAGATATATCTAAAAATTTATCAGATTTATTTTTTAAATTAACTGAAAAATTTTGGCCAGGGCCACTAACTGTTGTTGTTGACGCAAATGAAAATATACCTGAAATTGTAAAATCTAAATCTAATAAAGTTGGAATAAGAATTCCTAGCCACAAAGTATGTTTGCAGATAATAAAAGAAACTAATTTACCTATTTCTGGTACCAGTTGTAATATATCAGGAATGGATCCTAGCAAAAGCTATAATTTTATTAAGAAAAATTATTCAAAACTTGTAGACTTTGTGCTCGAAGAACCCTGCGGAATTGAAACTGCTCCAAGTACCGTAGTGGAAATAAATAATAATTCAATTAAAATATTAAGACTAGGAGCCATCAAAAAGGAAGCCATTAACAAACATTTGCCTGAGATTTTAATCAATTAAAATATATATAATAACTTTAATGAAAGAGAATAATCTTGGTTAATAATAGTAATTATCTAGAAACTGACAAAAATCTACTTGAAGAAGCATTAAGAAAATTTATCCTTAGTAGAGATCTTCCTATGTATAAAATCATGAGTTATCATATGGGCTGGTTAGATAGAAACGGCGACTTAGAGCATTCTATATTACCAAATAGAAATATAGGCAACCTTTTACTAAAATTTTCAAGATGTATAGATGAAGATAAAATACCACCAATATCATTAGCTGTTTCAACTGAATTACTATCTAATTTCCTTCAGATTCATGAAGATGTAAAATATGCAAATACCAATAGAAACAACCGTGAATCTGTATGGTGGATATGGGGTCCAGCCCAAGCAATAAATACTGGAGATGGTGTTCATGCTATGGCTAGAGTAGCTATATTTGAACAGGAAAATTTTGATAAAAATAATTTATCAAAAAACCAAATACTCTATGCCTTAAAGATTTTAGATGAATGTATTCTTTCTGTATGTGAAGGAGATTATTTAGAAAATTCTTTTCAAGAAAGAGCTAATGTAACAGTAGATGAAATTTTAAGATCTGTTGAGAAACAATCGAATTTGTATGGATGCACAACCGCATTAGCAGGAATAGGCAATATTACCGATAAAAAAAATATAAATACCCTAAAGTACACTGGGATAGAAATAGGAAAATGCCTAATATTAAATAATGATTTAAAATACTTTATAGATAGCAAAAATAATCTAATCAACGATACAGATTTAGGCAAACTTCAGTCTAAAAAAAAGTCTATTATTACATCACATGCAATTGAAAATGGGACACCTTCAATAAGAAGAAAAATGGGTGAAATATTCATGAAAAGAGTTTTAGAAGATGCAGATCTTAACGAAATAAAAAATATTGTTGAAAAGACTAAAAGTGTAGAATTTGCAGAGATTTATATTTCTGACCTAAAAAATGAATTGTTAAAGACTATTAAGAATTCATTTTTCGAAAACAATCAAAAAAAATCAATTTCAAGCCTAATTGAAAATATAAATTAAATAATAGCGTATGAAAACATTATCCGAATCAGAAATATACAATAAAAATATTTTTCTAAGAGTTGATTTAAATGTACCAATGATGAATGGTAAAATTAGAGACGAATCTAAAATAACAAGTGTTATACCTACAATAAAATATTTGATAAAAAATAATAATAGAATAATTATTTGCTCTCATTTAGGTAGACCTAAAGGTTCTTACGATAAAAATTTATCTCTTGAGCCTATTGCAAAAAGATTGAGTAAATTTCTTGAAAATATAGAAATTAAAATCATTAATTTACCCTTTGATAATCTCAGCAGAGACGAATTCCAAAGTTCTAATATATATATGCTTGAAAATATACGTTTTGATAGCAGAGAAGAGTTAAATTCTGAAACTTTATCTAATGAACTAAGTAAATTTGCAGATATTTATATCAACGATGCTTTTGCCAGCAGCCATAGAAAACATGCATCAACATATGGAATAACAAAATTCCTCCCAAGTTATGCTGGATTTCTTTTAGAAAAAGAAATTAATTCTTTGAACGAATTATTTTCAAAGAAATTTTCAAAAAAATTAGCTATCGTAGGTGGGGCAAAAGTCTCAGATAAAATACAGTTGATTAATAGCCTATCAAAAAAACTTGATTTTATTCTTATAGGAGGAGGGATGATTTCCGCTTTTGTTCAAAAAAATCATCCAGACCATGCATTTGCAGAAGAAATAGTCATAAATAGTAAAGCAAAAATAATTATTCCAGAATACGTTTTAGGAGGAAATGAGTTCAATGAAAACACTAAATATAAAATCATTAACACCGTTGACATTCAGGACAATCTGAATATAAATATTTTAGATATTGCGGAAAAATCATTTGAAAAAATTTCAGATTATATTTCATCATCAGATATGATTATTTGGAATGGACCTGTAGGGGTTTTTGAATGGGCTAATTTCTCTCATGGGACATTAAGATTAATTGAATTATTGAAGAATACGGAAGCAAAAACATTTATAGGAGGTGGCTCTACCGCTGAAATAATACATAATACTTCCACGGGAAAATTTTTTACACACATATCTACTGGAGGTGGAGCAACATTAGAATTTTTAGAGGGTAAAGAGTTACCAGGCATAAAAGCACTATTATGAAGAATAAATCTTATATATCTACCGTAGTTGCAAACTGGAAAATGCATAATGATTTCAATGCTGCTTTAGATCTAGTAATAAAAATTTTTTCATACTGCAATATGGTAAAAAATGTAGAAAAAATTATATGTCCTCCAGTTGTAAACATTATACCGCTTTATGATCAATTTAAGAATTCTACATTTAGTTTAGGTGCTCAAAATATTAACGAGAATAGTAAAGGGTCATATACGGGTGAAATTTCCGTGAATATGTTAAAAAATTATATCTCTCATGCTATCATAGGACACTCAGAAAGAAGAGTGATATTTAATGAAAGCAACCACACAATATCTCTCAAAGCGAAAGCACTATTAGATAACAAGATTGTGCCTATTATTTGTGTAGGAGAACCTATTGATGTATATAAAAAAAATAAATCTGTAGATTTTATAAATAATCAATTATTTGAAATTTTTTCTGAAATCCAATTAAATAGTGAAGTAGTAATAGCGTATGAGCCAATTTGGTCTATTGGAAATAAAAACCCAGCAGACCCAATATATGTAGAAAAAATCATAACCAAATCCAAGGATTTCTTATGCACATTAAAACATCTTAGAAATACAAATCTTAAATTTTTATATGGGGGTAGTGTTAGTTCTAAAAATGTATTAGATTATACCAAGCAAAAAAATATAGATGGAGTTCTAGTTGGAAGTGCGAGTTTAGATGCTAGTGAATTTGGGAAAATAGTATTACAAATATCGAAAAATGGATAAAAAAAACAAGATAATTGTAATAGTTGGAGCTACTGCAAGTGGAAAATCTAGCTTAGGTATAAAATTAGCAAATCACCTTAGTTCTGAAATTATAAATGCTGATTCAAGGTTATTTTATAGAGGGCTCAATATTGGAACAGCTAAACCCACTAAGAGTGAATTAAGTCTAACTAAACATCATTTAATTGATATTTTAGATCCTGGTGAAAAATTTACTTTAAACAATTTTTTGATTTTAGTTCGAAGACAAATCGAAAAATTACACAGTGAAAAAAAAATCCCCATAATTGTTGGAGGCTCAGGTCAATATATTTGGTCACTTATTGAAGGTTGGAATATACCAAAAGTAAAACCAGATACTGAACTTAGGTCAAATCTAGAAAAACAACTTAATCAATATGGTATTGAGCACCTTCAAGTTATGCTAAAAAATTTATCTGAGAAATTATATGAGCAAACAGATTTACTAAACCCAAGGAGAATTATAAGATCTATTGAAATTGCAAAAAGTTCATTAGACAATAAAGTTCAAAAGAACGAAAATCTAACGTATGATTCATTTATTGTCGGACTAAATATAGAAAGAAAGTTACTTCACTCAAAAGTACGAAATAGAGTAAACAAGATGCTAAATGATGGCTTTATCGAAGAGATCAATACTCTAATTGCAAAAGGATATGATAGTTCTTTGCAGTCGATGAGCAGTATTGGTTACAAAGAATTTATAAATTATGTAAATGGTGAATACTCAAAAGAAGAAGCCATTGAGAAAACAATTATTTCTACAAATAGGCTAATTCGTAATCAAAATAATTGGTTCAAGCAGAGCGATGATAGAATCTTTTGGATTAATAATAATGAAGAAAAAAATTTTAGTTTGTTAAAAAATCTTATAAAAAAATGGATAAAAACATAAAATTTCAATAATTTTTTTTTACAATATAAAATATACTTATATTATGATTATTAATTTCACAAAATTACAGGGCGCCGGTAATGGCTACATAGCCATAGACGGCAGAGACATCACCGTTTCTTGGGGGAAATTAGCAAAAGAGATGGGTGACCCAGCTTTCGGAGTTGGTTCAGACGGGATTGTAGTGGTAGAAAATTCTAAATTAGCTTCAATTAAGATGCGAGTATTCAATACTGATGGATCAGAAGCCGAAATGAGTGGTAACGGTATAAGACTATTTTCTAAATTTGTAATCGACAATAAAATTTGTTTACCAGTCAATAACGCTTTAGATATAGAAACTTTGGGGGGTATTAGAACCGTTTGGCCTGAAATTTCAAATGAAAAAATGATCTCAGCTAAAGTAGCTATGGGTAAGCCAACATTCAAAACAGAAAAAGTCCCTGTTGATGTAAAAAAAGTTGAGAATATTTCACCTGTCCAAAATTATTCTTTAAAAATCAATCATGACAAATTTAAGGAAATTAAAATAACATGCTTGTCTATTGGTAACCCTCATGCAGTTTGTATTTTAGACACACCTGTAGAAGAATTCCCACTTAATGATATTGGTCCATTAGTTGAGAATCATGAAATTTTCCCAAACAGAATAAATTTCGAAATAGTTAATGTAATAAACGAAAATACTATCCGGGCAAGAATATTCGAAAGGGGAGAAGGAGAAACATTATCATCAGGAACAGGAAGTACAGCATCAGCATGTGCATCAAGAAAGTTAGGATTTGTAAAGGAAAAAGTTGAAGTGATACTTGATGGTGGGGTACTAAAAATCTCATGGGATAATGATGGAGAAGCGTACCTTGAAGGTCCCGCAGAGGAAGTTTTCACTGGAAAATGGGAAATTAAAAATCACTAAGGAAATAAATTATTATGAAATTTGCTAAACGAGTTGAACAATTACCGCCATACCTTTTTGTTAATATATCAAGAGCTATCGCAGAAAAAAAGAAACAAGGAATAGATGTCATATCTTTTGGAATTGGAGATCCAGATATTCCTACTCCTCAAAAAGTTTTAGACGCACTTATAGATTCGTCACAAAAACCAGAAAATCATAAATATCCAGAAAGTGAAGGATTACCAGAATTTCGCAAGGCTGTGGCTGAATTTTATAAAGACAGATTTAATGTGAATTTAGATTATGAAACAGAGATAATTAATTTAATTGGTGCAAAAGAGGGTATTGCTCATGCCGCTCTATGCTTTATAGACCCAGGAGATATTTCATTAAGTACTAACCCAGCATACCCTGTGTACGAAATAGGTACTATGTTTGCTGGTGGGCAAACTCACTTTTTGAATTTAGAAGAAAAAAATCAATATCTCGTTGATTTTACTTCAATTCCAACAAATATAGCAAAAAAAGCAAAAACATTATGGTTAAATTACCCAAACAATCCAACAGGAGCTATTGCTCCTATATCATTTTTTGAAGAAGCAGTTAAATTTTGTAAGGAATTTGATATAGCCCTACTACATGATGCTGCTTACACTGAAGTAACTTATGATGATTATGTTGCTCCAAGTATTCTACAGGTTGAGGGAGCTATGGATATTGCGATGGAATTCCACTCTTTATCGAAGACTGCCAATATGACTGGCTGGAGAGTAGGTATGGCTGCTGGTAATAAAGACATGGTTAATGCACTTATGAGAGTAAAATCTAACATAGATTCAGGCCTATCTCAATCAAATCAGTATATGGGAATAGCAGCGTTGAAACTTAGCGACGATTGGTATAAGCAAAACAATGAAATTTATAAAAAAAGAAGAGATAAAGTAGTAGATGTATTAAATAGTATCTGAGTAAAAACAGTAAAGCCTAAAGGAGGCTTGTACATATGGACCCCTGTACCAAAAGGTTATACATCTGCTGAATTTGCAGAAAAACTACTAAATGAAGCAAACGTTGTTGTAACCCCGGGTAATGGATACGGTGATGCAGGTGAAGGTTATATTAGACTTTCATTAACTATCCCTGATGACCAGATAGATGAAGGATTAATTCGTCTGTCAAAAATTAGAGTTAGCTCCTAAATAATACTTAATGCCAAAACATAAAACCTACAAAACTGGACCGTTCTTTGAAAGAGCAGTACTTGTTGGTATAAGTTTAAGAAACAAAGAGAATAATTGGAGTATAGATGATTCTCTTTCAGAACTTTCACAACTAGCAATAGCCGCAAAAACCAATCCTATAACTCGATTTTCACAATCATTAAATTCGCCTAGTCAAACGTATTTAGGAAAGGGTAAATTAAATGAACTAAAAGATTTGATTGATGAAAAAAAAATAAATGTTGCAATATTCGATGATGAATTAAATCCAAATCAACAAAGGATGCTAGAGGACCAACTAAAAATAAAGGTTATTGATAGAACTGCACTAATTATTGATGTGTTTGCACAAAGAGCAAATACAAAAGAAGGGCGTTTGCAAATTGAATTAGCCCAAACAGAATATTTGTTACCTAGATTAGCTGGACAATGGTCCCACCTTGAGAGATTAGGTGGTGGTGTTGGAACTAGAGGACCTGGTGAAACTCAAATTGAAACTGACAGAAGATTAGTTAGAAAAAAAATTAGTAGAATTAAAAAAGAAATAGATAGAATAAAAAGTCAGAGAGAAAACCAAAGAAATAATAGATATAACAACTTAACTAACAATGTTTCAATAGTTGGATATACAAATGCAGGCAAATCAGCATTATTTAATAACTTAACAAGTTCAAAAGTAATCGAAAAAAATCAATTGTTTTCAACTTTAGATACTACTTCAAGAAAATTATTTATAAACACAGATCTTAACTGCATAATAAGTGACACTGTTGGATTTGTAAATAAACTTCCACCTATACTAGTAGCTGCCTTTAGAACAACTCTTGAAGAGTCTATTAATTCTCAATTATTATTACATGTTTCAGATATATCAAGCCCGTACCTTATTGAGCAAATCACAGTAGTAAATGAACAACTTAATGAACTTGGAATAGGTGACAAACCAAAAATTCTAGTTCTAAATAAAAAAGACCTTATAAGTGCAAAAGAATATGACCTAATCGATAAAAATATATATAAAAAAATATACGAAACCGGAATAACATATGAAGACATAATATTATCTTCAGCCCAAGAAAATTGGGGTATAACAGAAATCAAAACATCTATAAAACAATTCTTCAACTAACTTATCTTAAATCGAACGTCGCACTATCATTGTTATGTAAAGTTAGCAGTAGTACTAGAATACTAAACTAAATACGAGTAAAATATATAATATGAAAAAAATTCTATTAATATTACTTACAAGCATATTTGTTATTAGTTGTTTTGATAGTTCTGATAAATCTAAAACGATCGAAATTACAAATAAATCTAACGAATATAATGATGAAAAAATTTCAGATGAATTAAAGATTATCTGGGAAGCTTATGAAATACTAGCCGAAGAATATATAGATAAGGAAAATCTAAATCCTGAAAATCTTGCAGAAGAAGCAATTAAAGGCATGTTGAACTCACTAAATGACCCCTACACATCATATGTCCCTCCAGAAACGTTTAAAATTGACCAAGAAAGCTTTATGGGTCATTTTGGCGGAATAGGAGCAAATGTTGAAGATTCACCTGATAATAATGGGATATTAATTACAAAACCTATGCCAAATACGCCAGCTGAAAATTCTGGAATAAAATCTGGGGATAGAATTATCAGGATTAATGGTGAGGATTCTACTAAAATGACTTTATTAGAAGCGGTTAACAAAATCAGAGGAGAAAAAGGTACTCCAGTAACACTTACGATAAAAAGAATTGGAGTAGAAACCGAACTTGACATAACAATTATAAGAGACATTATTGACACCCCAAGTGTTGATTCATATGAGGTGCCTGATACAGATTTTGTTAGAATTGTTATATCTCAATTCACCGCCAAAACCCATGATGAAATTATTAAAATTATTGACAAGCATACAGATGAAAACATCAAAGGTTTTATTTTGGATTTAAGAGGTAACCCTGGAGGCCTTCTAAGCTCTACAGTAAATGTTGCTTCCCTATTCATTGATGAAGGTCTGATTACTTACGAAATAACCTCAGATGGTAATCGAGAAGAGTGGAATGTAAGAAAAACAAAAGATTATAAAAACTTACCAATTGTGACTTTAGTTGACAGATATTCAGCAAGTGGATCTGAGGTCCTCGCTGGAGCATTACAAGATCATAAAAGATCAATAATAATTGGTGAAAAAACTTTTGGTAAAGGAAGTGTCAATATGATGAGTTCCCTTTCAAATGAGGGAGGTATATACGTAACAATAGGAAGATGGTACACCCCAAATGGTAGGTTAATTGAAAAGCTAGGAATAGAGCCTGATTTAATTATTGAAAACAAATTATTATCTGAATTGAATGCATATGATAAAGATTTTGTTGATTTGCAGCTTAATGCAGCAATTACCCAATTAAATTTTGAGATAAGAAACTAATATGAAATCAAAAGATTCAAGTTTAGCTACCAACCGTAAAGCCAGATATGACTATTCTATATCTGAAACATTTGAAGCTGGTTTAGTACTTTTAGGGACTGAAATAAAATCTATTAGAGAAGGTAAAATAAATATTTCTGAGGGATACATTTACATAAAAAATAATGAAGCATGGTTAGAAAATGCAAATATTCCTATTTATTCTCCAGCGGGAGAATTCAATCAACATGACCCCTACAGATCAAAAAAATTACTACTTACAAAAAAACAAATAAATTATATAAAAAGTGAAATAGAAAAATCAGGTTTTTCTGCAATTCCTCTAAAAATATACATAAAAAAAAGAGTTGCAAAATTGCTTTTTGGAATAGGTAAAGGTAAAAAGCAATATGATAAAAGAGAAGTTATTAAAAAGAGAGATTCAGACAGAATAATTGAACGTGCAATGAAAAAAAGAATATCAGATTTTCAAAAGTAATATATATATATATAATAGATACATGGGGACGCGTGGTTTAGACAGGAATTTATTTTTTTGATTTGCGGGTCGTGGCACCGTGCACCACGTAAAAAGCGGTAAAATTATAAATGGCGATAAAGAATTCGCTCTCGCTGCCTAATAATTAGTTAGCGACGTTCAAAATTTTTTCTGCTCGATGGAATTTTTTGAACGACGATTAGTCGAGCTGCAGTGTATGATTTGTTAGTATCATATAAATAAGAACCCACTAACTGGTCATTGTAATTTCTGCCGACGGGATTATTACAATGATAAGATTTTTTCCGACGGCTACACTCGTAGAGGTCAGACTTATAACTTTTCTGGACGGGGAGTTCAACTCTCCCCCGTCTCCACCATTGTTTATTTTGTGTTTAAAGTATAATCTGATACCGGACCAGAAAAAATAATTTTACCATCATCTATTTGTATAATTTCATCTGAAAAAATCATTGCAGAATTAATATCATGTGTAACAAGAATAATAGTTTTTCGTAAAGATTGTATTTCCCTAAGCAACTCATAAAACTCTAGTTTAGATGCTTGATCAATTGAAGATAATGGTTCGTCCATTATAATAATTTCCCTAGATTGAGAGAGGCAAAATGCAAGCCAAACCCTTTGTTTTTCACCCTCAGACAAATCATAAAAATATTTAGAATATAACTTCCTAATCCCACACTGAGAGAGATATTTATCTATTAGTTTATATTTATATTTTTTATCCATATTTAATAATGTCATACCAGATAAGACTATTTCATAAACTTTAAGAAAAGGGGGATCTTGTATTTTTTGGGGAATGTATGAAATTTTTTCTGAAATAGGTGCAATAATCTCTCCACTTGAGGGATTAATATTAGATGTTAGCAGGCTAAGTAAAGTAGTCTTACCAGACCCATTAGCACCAACAATACTTGTAAATTTTTCAGGAGCTATAGAAACATCAATTTTGTCTAAAATTTTCACATTATTCACAATATATTCTACATTTTTTAATAAAATTTTCATTTTAGCTTTAACCTATAACCTATAAAAATCATTAATGGAGCTGCAAATGCTGTAGTTATCATTCCAACAGGTAATTCAGTTGGAGAAAACAAACTTCTAGCAATTTGGTCAGCAAAAAGAACAAATACCCCCCCAATTAAAATAGTTAATATTAATAGTTTTTTTGAATCATTTCCTATAATGTTTCTTGCTATATGAGGAGACAACAAACCAACAAACCCAACAATACCAGCAGCATAAACTGAGGTTGATGCAAGTACACCAGCTATCGTTATACAAACTAATCTTGATTTTCCTGGATTAACTCCTAATGTTTTTGCAAGTGTATCTCCTAAAAGTAAAGGTGTAAACGAGTTAATAAAAAATATTGAAATGGCTATTGATAATACAAACACAAAAAATGTATAGATTAATATTTCCCAACTACTAGAGGAAAAAGATCCAGATATTAGGCCTAAAGCTTGAGAAGGAAATACCTTACCATATGACACTACTCCAGTGCTAAGAGCAACACTAATTGCGCCTAAAGCAATACCAATAATTGTAATTTTTATTGGAGGGAAATCTTTTTTATATAAAATTACTACAAGAATAGAAGAAACAACTAATCCTCCAATGACACTTGAAAGAAATAAATTAATATTACTAAAACTTATAATTCCTGCAACAACAAAAGCTTTGAAAAAACTAGCTCCTCCTCCAACTCCAAAAATATGAGGATCTCCAAATGGAGAGCGTGTTGAAAATTGTATGAGAGCACCAGAGAGGCCTAGACTGCAACCAACGATAAAACTACATAGTATCCGAGGTATTCTAATATCCCAAATAATTGTGTAAAGAATGTTTTCTTGATCACGATTTATTAGTACAGAAAAAACCTCTCTTAGAGAATTATCATATGCACCCTTAGATAATCCCCAGTAGACTGAAATAACCGTGAGAAGCACTAAGAGTGCATATGAGTAATATTTTTTCAATTTTTAGACTAAAAGTTTTCTTTCATGAAGGCTACAGCATCAACAATCCTTGGTCCAGGTGAATTAAGAAAGATTACTACATCTGATTCAATGACCTTGTTTGTTTGCATAGCTTTTAAACCCTTGAATGGAGGAATAAAGCCCAGAGACTGAGATAGTCTAGGAGCAGGCTCAGGAGCAGGCGTTATTGTGAATATCATATCAGGATTTGCCCTCAAGATTTGCTCGGTAGACATAAGAGCAAAGCCAGGATAAGGACCACTATCTTCAGCATCACCTGCTGCATTTTCAAGACCCGCTAAGCTTGCAATCAAACCAGTATATGATTTTTTTGTAGCAGCATACAAATTTTGATCTTGATCCCCTATTAACATTAAAGCGGTTTTACCTTCTGCACCAGTACCATATGTCACTAGGTCTTGCTTTATAACCTCTACTACACTCTCTGCATACCCTGTGTCTCCAAGAATAGTTCCTATATTTGTTAATGAATTATATAAATCATCAATTGTTTCTATCTTTATTGCAAAAACCTTTAAGCCCAACTGTTGCAATTGACCTATAAATCTCGACTGAGTTAGAGCTTCGATAATTACTAGGTCCGGATTTTGCGCAACTAAATCTTCAATAGATGGGTCGTATGAGCTACCTACGCTTGGCAAACTATTTACCTCTGCAGGATACCTAGAAGCCCTATCTCTTATAATTGCAGTACCTCCAGCTTTGTACAGGATTTCAGTAGCACTTGGACTAATAGTTGCAATCCTGTTTGGGATTGAGTCAAATGACACTTTGTTTCCAAGAGCATCAATTACAGAAAATTCAACTTTAAGATCTTCAGCTTTTTTTGCTGGCAATGGATCAGCAGCTGGATCAGGATCAATAGATGGCGCCGCTTCTGCTGGAGCCAAAGGCTGCTTCGGGTTTGAAGATGAAGCTTCCTCCCCTGATGAGCAGGCTACTGACAAGATTAGGACCATTAACAATAATATTCTTTTCATTTTACTTAATACCTCAACAAATAGTTTACTTAATTAGTACACTTTAATTTTACTAATTTTAAACCAATTATGTGGTGTAAATTTTATAAATTATTATATTTTTTATAGATGACATAACCCTCTTCGTATGGTAATATTTAATTTTTCTTCAATATTCTCAATATTCTCAAATACACTCCTTAGTTAGTCAATTATTGGTAAATAAAAATTCAAAATAAACTAAATATAGATGATAGAAAATTTTATCACGGATGGTATATAGCATTTGTGTCTTTTATTTCTATAGGAACTGTTCTTGGTACAACTCAATTCGTATTTGGGCTTTTCATAATCCCATTTGAGGAAGAATTTGGCTGGTCAAGAACCGAAGTGAATCTGGCATTAACTTTTGGAGGAATAACTTCGTCTTTAATTTCCCCCTTGATAGGAAATACCTTAGATAAATATGGCCCAAGAAAAACTATGATTATTTCAATATCTTTAGTCGCAATGGGATTTTTACTAAGATCTCAAACCCAAAATTTAACATCATTATATATTTTTACTATCCTAATGTTTTTAGGAGTACCTGGTTCAACAATAATGCCAGCATCAAAATTAATAATTACTTGGTTTCCAAAAACAACTGGAAGAATGATGGGAGGTGTCACATCAGGTAATAATTTAGGAAGTGCCTTTGCAGTACCTGCAATTGCAACCCTACTAACAATATTTGGTTGGCGTTTAACTCATTTAATTATTGGTTTGTCATTGATAATATTACTTTTAATTATTTTATTTATAATAAAAGATGATAATAAAAAACTTATAAGCCAAAAATATCCTTCAAGAAAAAAAGATCAATTAATATCACCTAAATCAAAGGTATTAGAAAATATATATAGAAACCAAATATTTTGGTTAATAATTCTAGGCATGACTTTGCAACAATTTTTGAGATTTGGAGTAGTTAGTCAATTAATTCCTCACTTTGATCAAATTGGCTTATCATTATCTATGGCTTCTGGATTAATGATCATCCTCTCAATAGGAGGTGCCTCGAGTAAACTTATATTTGGACCATTAAGTGAAAAAATAACAGCAAGAATAGCTTTCATATTAATTATGATTCTCCAAACTATTGGACTACTAATATTGCTTTACTCGGAATCTATAATATTCATTTGGACATCAATTACTATTATGGGCTTAGGAATGGGAGGTGTTGGAGCATTAACACCCTTAGTATTATCAGAAATTTTTGGAACAAAAAATTTAGGTCAAATTATAGGAGTAAGCAGAGTTGGCCTAGTTGCGCCTGCAATAGCTGGACCAATATTAGCAGGATTAATTTTTGATAATTATAATAACTATAAATATTTGTTTTGGATTATGATTTTTTTGCTTATATTATCAATTATTTGCTTTATCTTAGCATCCATTATCCATAAAAAAACTCATAGAAATATTTCAAAACCCAACGTCTAATAAAAAAAGAGAACACAAAGTCCTCTTTTTTTATCAAATGAAAGATTGGTCACAAACTTCCAATTTCTATTTGGCAGATAAACCTTCAACTAATATTGAAACGTTATTTTCTATCCAATCAATATATGATTGATCGGCAGATTTCATGTTTTCAACTGTCATGCCTGTAATGAGAGTTATGCCTGTATCATCAACAATAGAATCTGCCATCTTTTTAGCTACGTTGTCTTCAACAACAAGAAAATTCGCTTTAGAGTCTTTCACTACATCCAACAGTTCAATATACTTAGAACTTGTAATCTCTAAATCTTCAAGGTTGTAAGCATACACATTACCTGCAGCGGTTAATGAATACTTAGTAATTAAGTATCCTAATGATTCATGCATTGTTATAAAAGGAACACTTGAAATCATAGAATTGTCGATTTTTTCTTTAGTTTGAGCAGCAAAATCAACTAATTTTTTTGCATATGCAGTCTGATTATCAAAATATGATTTTTCATTTTCAGAGTCCAAGGCTGCGATAGTTTTACTAATTTTTTCTGTAGCAAGAATAACCCTATCTATATCGAACCAGAAATGTGGGTCAAACTCACCATGATCATGACCTTC
>MDTA01226000.1_pt1 | contig 17616 bp, 14 predicted proteins | sample 811151 | NCBI WGS metagenome assembly MDTA01 (sample SAMN05326648, study PRJNA326480) | marine metagenome | isolation source: seawater | place: Indian Ocean: South | collected 2010
ATGTTTTTTTCTTGAAAATCTTTCTTCTTGTACTGCCGATATGATTTCACCATCACTTATTAATGCAGCGGCACTATCGTGATAAAAACAGGATATCCCCAGTAAAAAATTTTTTTTCAATTAATTTTTCCCTAATTATCTTGAGAAATTATTAGAATATTAGCAGATTTATGCAAACTATCGCTTAATAATTGCAAGTTATTATGTCTTTGTAAATGAGAATTCAATCCTCGCGACAGGATTCGAAACTGCGACTTAGAGATCCCAGAGAACTTGTAAAAAAAAATAGATTCAGAATAAAAGTCTTTGAGGATATTTTTTCATTAATATTTAAATAAGTTAAGTTATTTTGAGATTAATAAAATCCAGAGAAAAAAAAGAAAAATTAATATATATATTTCATATTAAAGGTATTCTTATAAAAATAAATTGATGACTTAGCTTAGTTAATTAATCAAAAAAAGTGTGAGGTAATTGTAGAATTTTTTGAAATAAAAAAGTTTTTTTAATTAGTTTGTATTTCTTTAATTAATTAATTTATTTGTGTTAGAGTTAAATATATTGGAAATTTAAGTCAATCTTTAAGTTTTAATTTTGTATTTTAATTAAATTACAAATAATCTAATAAGGCTTATTTCTGGTAATTGATATTATTTAATTCTTTTACCTATGCAAGAGAAAGTTGATAAAGAAAATACACCGGTTTTGTTATTTGGATTTAATAGACCTTTTCATACGAAAAAAACCCTTGATTCTCTTTCAAATTGTTACGAGGCAAATAAGATACAACTTATTGCCTTTATTGATGGGCCTAGGAGAGCCTCTGAAAAATATAAAGTAGAGAATGTTAAAAAAATCATTAAATCCTATTCAGGAAAATTTAAAAATATAGAAATTCACTCTTCTTCCTCGAATAAAGGTTGTGACTCTTCCATTAGAGATGGAATAAATGAAGCTTTCAAAAGTTATGAAAGAATTATTGTTCTTGAAGATGACATTATAGTTGGAAAGAATTTCTATAAGAGTATGGATAAAGCGCTAAAAAATAATGATAATGAAAAAAGGATATTTCAAATTAATGCTTTTAACTTTAATGTCCCGAAATTGATTAATAAGAAAAATTTAAATAAATTTTTCCTCTTTAGAGTTCAATTTACTTGGGGTTGGGGGACTTGGAAAGATAGGTGGATGCTCATGCAAAATGATCCGCTATCTCAAGATCCTTATTTTTTAATGGAATCTATGTCTGATCAAGATCGCAAATTCTTTAATTTAGACGGAATTTATAATTGCTGGAATCAAGTTGCACATAATATTGATGGTTCTTTAGATAATACTTGGGATATATTTTGGCATGTTTTCATTGCTCGTAATAATGGACTTTGTTTAACACCATATTTTTCAATGACTAAAAATATTGGTTGTGATGGTAGCGGAACACATTGTTCTCAGGATGATAATTTGATTTTATCTTCAGAAGTTAATCATTCTTTTGTTCATGAAATTCCAGATAAAATTGAGGAAGATCAATACATAATTAATTTGATTAAGAAACGACTAAAATATGTAAAAATCTATAATTTACCTAGTCGTCTAATTAGGAAATTAATGAAAATTTTTAGAAATATTACTAAAAAATTTCTTTGTTTATAAATTATTTGAATATAAATTAAGAAATATATTATTTGTTGATTAACTATAACTATTCATACTCTTAAGATATTAAAATTTTATATTGAGATGTTATTTTAAATGCTTAATTTTTAAAATTGCATTAATAAAGAATTTTAAATATGGAAAATTCATTAAGTAATCAATTAATTAATTCATTTAATTCGCAATTAGAATCGAATATATCCTTGTTTGGATTCGCCACTAATCAGATTATTACACTTTTACTTGCTTTAATACTTGCTTTTATCTATACAAGATATGGAAAGAGTTTAAGTAATAGAAAAGAATTTTCAAGCAATTTCGTCTTATTAAGTATGACTACAATGCTAATAATAACGATAGTAAAATCCTCTTTAGCTCTTTCATTAGGACTTGTTGGTGCTCTTTCCATTGTAAGATTTAGAACTGCTATTAAAGAGCCTGAAGAATTAGGATATTTGTTTTTATCTATAGCATTGGGATTGGGATTAGGTGCTAATCAAATTCTGATCACTTTAATTGGATTTGTAATTTTATTAGCTTTTATAGTTTTGAGAGATAAATTTTCAAACATTAATAAAGAAAGCAATATGAATTTAGTAATTTCTTTTGATAATTCTGATAATATAGATATAAATCGATTAATAGATTTATTAGATAAATATTGCGATCAAATAAAATTAAAAAAATTATCTGATAATAATGGTATTACTGAATCAATTCTTAAAGTAAATATTTCTGACTATCGTAATCTTATCAAAATAAAAGATACATTAAATTCTAATTACCCAAAGATTTCTATAAATTTTATAGATACTTCTAATATTTCAAATTTTTAAATATTGGTATATGCTAATAAAATCAAAAAATAAAAAAAATAAAGTTTATTTAATTTTTCTGAAATATATTTCTAAGAAATCATCTAAGTTTATTTTATTTTTTTCTTTTATATCAATTTATACTGGCTTAATATTAGCAATCTCATCTCCAAAACTTAGAAATTCTATCAAAGATTCTTTACCTAGCGAAATTAAATATGAATTAAAAAAATTTAGATATGCTAAAAATCCAATTAGTTGGATTAAAGGAATTTCTACACCTGTTGAGAAGATTTTTATTGACATTAAATTTAAAAATTATCAGAAACTTGAAAGAAAAAGATCTGAAGCATTAAAAACGGGAATCTTAATTACTAATCAAGATGATTTTGTGAATGCAACTCTTAGAAAATCAGATAAGACATTAAAAGCAAAAATAAGATTAAAAGGAGATTTTACTGATCATTTGCAACATAAAAAGTGGTCTTTTCGAGTAAAGATAAGAGATGGTTTAACTTTAAATAATATGAATAAATTCTCATTACATGATCCAGTTACTAGAAATTATTTATGGGAATGGGTATATCATAAATTACTAAAGGAAGAGGGGGTTCCAAGTTTAAATTATTCTTTTGTTGATTTAACTGTTAATGGAGAAAGTCTAGGTATTTATGCTATTGAAGAACATTTTGACAAAATACTTATTGAGTCAAATTTATTTCGGGAAGGACCAATCGTTTCACTCTCAGAAAATTATATGTGGGAAGATAGAGCCAAAAGTCAAAAAGAGAAAATTCCTCAAAGGTTAACAAATAATGAATATTATTATAATTCTGAGCCTAAAGTATTTAAAGAATCTAAAACTATAAAAAATCAAATATTAAAAAAACAATTTTTGAAGGCTTCCCAACTACTTAATGGTTTTTATGAAGGAAAACTTAAAACTTCAGATGTATTTTCAATAGAACATTTAGCTAAGTATTTCGCAATAACTGATTTAATAAACTCTTGGCATGGAACTAATTGGCATAATCAAAGATTTTATTATGATCCAATAATGTCAAAGTTAATACCTATAGGTTTTGATGGTATGGGAGGAAAATATGAAGGAGCATTTGGTTATGAAGAGGTTCCTAATAGCCTAAGTATAGATAGATTTTTAAGTGGAAGAATGAAAGAATTACCATTTTTCGATGATCCAATTTTTATTGAGGCTTATGTAAGTAACCTTGAAAGAATTTCTAAAAAGGAATATCTTGATAATTTCTTTTATAAGGTAAATGAAGAATTTATTAATTCCGCAAACAAACTAAAGAAATCTTATCCACAAATATCTGAAGATAATCTAAGAAAAAGAATTTATGAGTTTCAAAGAATAATTGATTCACATCTTAATCCTTTACCTGAACTTTTAAATATATATGTACAAAGCTACTCTGCTTCTCAAATTGATTTTGCGATAGGTAATAAACATTTTTTACCAATAAAACTGCTGGAAGTATATTCTAATAATGAATTCATAAGCAATATCTCAAAAGATTCTTATATTAAACCAAAGAAAAGATTTGATCTTATTGAATATAATAATTTTTCAATAAAGAATAAATTTGCTTCATTAAAAAACACGGAAGAATTTTTTTCTGATACTAATAAAAATTTAAAAATTAAATATAAAATATTAGGCTCATCAAAAGTAAGAGAACAAATTATCAAATCTTATCCACGTTTAAATTCTGAATTAGTGCAAAATGATTTAATCCGAAAAAAAAGTAATATTGATAAATTTAACTTTATAAAAGTAGATAAAGAGAATAAAAATATCTATTTTGAAAAAGGTAACTTATTGATTAACGAACCTCTAATTATTCCTGAAAATCATAAAGTCATCGTAGGTAAAGGCACAATTATAACTTTGGAAGAAAACGGTTTGATTTTCTCGAAAAGTCCTATTGAATTATCGGGAACAAAGCTAGAGCCAATTAAAATAATTGCAGAAAACTCAGGCCAAGGACTTGTTGTTATTAATGCTTATAAAAAATCTTTAATTGAAAATGTTATTTTTGATAATCTTTCTACTCCAAATTTTGAAAATTGGACAGTACCAGGAGCAGTCACTTTTTATTACTCCCCGGTTGAAATTTTAAATTCTACTTTTAAGGATAATCAATCTGAAGATGGTCTAAATATTGTTAAATCTACTTTTTCTATTAAAAATACAAAATTTATCAGAACATTTTCAGATGCTCTAGATATTGATTTTTCTGATGGCACTATTGAAAATATGATAATCTATAAACCTGGTAATGATGGTTTAGATATTTCTGGTAGCAAGGTTAGTTTAACTAATATGAATGTTGAGGCTGCTGGAGATAAGGCAATTAGTATTGGAGAAGCTTCTGAATTAAATGCATTTGATAGCCGTGTTAAAGATTCTTTTATAGCCCTAGCTAGTAAGGATAGCTCAAAAGTAAATATAAATAATTTGTTTATTGAATCTACTGATATTGGGTTTACATTGTTTAAAAAGAAAAATGAATATTCAATTCCATCTCAGATAAATATAAAAAACTTAAATTATAAAAATATTAATGAATTATATTTATCTTCAAATGATTCAAAATTAATAATTGATAATATTTCTTTTGAAAATAATTCAACAAATGAATATATAAATGGATTAGTGTATGGAAAATAAAGTAAATCTTAAAAATAAAGATGCTTATAGATATGAAAGGAAATTTATAATACCTATTGAATATTTAAATGAATTAAATATTGTTATTGCCTCTCATCCGTCAAGATTTGAACCTATTTATTCAGAACGAACGATTAATAATATTTATTTTGATACTATTGATTTTGATTTTTATAATCAAAATGTTGATGGATTGGGTAATCGAGATAAATTTAGAATTAGATGGTATGGGAATATGTTTGGCAAGATAAAACCTAAAATAGAGATTAAAAGCAAAAAAGGAATAGTAGGAAGTAAAAAAACTTTTGAGTTATCTAATATAGAATTGAATTCTGATATGACAGGTAAACAATTTAGAGAAGAGATCTTGAAGCAAATAATCAATACTAATATTTATGCTACCGCAAGTATTTTGTACCCAACCTTGATCAATCAATATAAAAGAAAATATTTTCTATCATTAGATAAGAAATTTAGAATAACTTTGGACACTAATATGATTTTTATGAAAATAGACCATAACCTTAGAAATAAATTTTTTAATGAAGAATATTCTCCATTCAATATCTTGGAGATAAAATATGAAAATTATAATGCCAATATTGCTGACGAAATTTCTAGTATTTTGCCCTTCAGAGTATCTAAATTTTCAAAGTATGTTTATGGAATGCAGGTTTTCTATTGATAATTTTTTTAAAATAGAACTAATAATGTTATTAGATATAGGAAATTTTGAATAGTAATATCTAACTATAATTATTCAGCTTTTCTAAAATGTAATCTAATTGTTCATTATTTAAATATACGGAAGATGGTAAAGATAGAATTGTTTTAAATGCTATATCTGAATTCTCATAAGAATTATCACTTTTCAAAACATCTTCATTATTCTGTAAACAAGGTTGCTTACATAAAGGATAGAATATCCTCCTTGAAGGAATGTTATATCTTTTTAAATAATTACTAAGCTTATCTGCATCATCACAATGAATATTACTAAGCCAATGAACAGCTGAAGTAGTCTCCTCTGGTATAACTCTCATTCTTAAAAGATTATTATTTAAACTGAATTTGTATTTCTCAAAGATTTTTAATTTCTTGTCAATAATTGAATTTAGTTTCTTCATTTGAGCTATGCCAATAGCAGCTTGCATCTCAGTAAAAGAAAAGTTCCAACCCAGCGTCTCATGGATAAATGTACCTTTTTTAATTCTTCCGTGATTTTTAAGCCTGTAAATTGTATCCTTTTCACTATCGTTTTTACATAAAACTATCCCGCCTTCTCCTGTCGTTATTGTTTTATTACCGTAATAACTAAGAATTCCAAAATTACCAAAATTGCCTACATGAGTATTTTTATAAAAAACCCCAACTCCTTGTGCAGCATCTTCAACAATTTTTAAATTATGTTTTTTGGCAATCTTCGAAATTTCATCCATCTGACATGAAATACCATACAAATGAACTGGCATAATAACTTTTGTGTTTGAATTTATAGCTGCTTCTATTTTTGTAGTATCCATACAACAAGTATTTGGATCTATATCTATTAGCCTTACTTTTGCTCCTGCCAAAAGAACTGCAGTGGCGGTTGATATGAAGGTAATATTGGGTAAAATAACTTCATCATTTTTTTTAAGATTTAATGCTTTAAGAGCACAAAAGATTGCGCAAGTACCATTACAAATTGAAATAGCATGTTTGGATTTTGTATATTTTGATGTAATTTCCTCAAATTCTGATGTTAAATCATGTTCAGTTACGTATCTTGAGGATATAATTTTCTTTAGTTCTTCAAGCTCAAGACTATCTATTATTGGCTCTACTTGAATAATTTTATCCATTTTTTATGCCTTGAACTTTTAACCTAAGGGATGAATTTTTAAATTTTACTCCATGGTAAATAGAAATGAAATTAAAGTGAGTATTCTTATACCAACTTTTAATAGAGATTCCTTTATAAATAACGCTATTATTTCATCCTTAAATCAAACTTATCCATGTGAGATCATAGTTTGTGATCATGGAAGTACTGATTCAACTCAAGAAATATGTAAGTCCTATGGGGATAAAATCAACTATATCCGAAGAGATATAGATTATGGGATACATTTTTGTGAATTAGAGGCAATATTGGCTGCACAAGGGGAATATATACATTTTTGTTTTGATGATGATTGGATGCATCCAAAATTTATAGAGACTTGTATGAGTGTTATTAATAGAAAAATTGGAGTGGTTTTTTCTAAACATGAGGTTGTTAATCTTTTGAATACACCAAAAGATAAGTTTGAATGGAATCAAAACTTAAAAATAAAATATGAAAAAATGCTTTCTATCTTTAAGATACCTTATGTAATGACAGGTCTGATTTCTCCTAGTGCGGCTTTATTGAGAAAAAAAGATGCGCTTCAATGTATGTACATGACTACAAATCTGGTTACTAGAAATTTTTATAACGGTGTTGGCCCTGATTGGTTAATAACAGCAATGCCATTATTTAGATATCAAAATTGCGTATATATCTCAACCCCATTAATAAGATTTGGTGATCATGAAAAATCAATAACAATGAATGCTCTGAATAGTAATGATGATGATAAATTAAGAAAATTTAGAGCTGCATATACTGGGGCAAGAATCTATTTACTTATAAGTTCTTTTATTAGATTTACAAGAATTGAAATTGTTTACTTTAGATTAGAAGAATTATTTAGAATGATAAAAAGATTTCGTTTGTGGTAAAATTTAACTTTATTTGAATCTTTATGGATACCAATATCAAATTGGCATCTAATACAATTCCTAATTATCATTTGGATTCACTAGCTGATTGGATAAAGACTTATCCAAGATTAACTAAGGGAGAATTAACTGAAGATTTTGAAAGGAAATTATCAAATTACATAGGATGTAAATTCTCTAGGTTCGTAAATAGTGGCTCCTCTGCTAATCTATTAATTGCGGCGGCAAATTTATATTACAAATCCTTAAATAATAAAAAAATTGCTATACCTGCAGTGTCATGGTCAACGACATTAAGTCCATTTATTCAATTAGGTTATGAGCCATTCTTAATTGACTGCGACAAAGAAAATCTAGGTATAAATATTGATCACTTTTACGAGGTTGCAACAAAAGAAAATCTATCAACTCTTGTTTTAGTTCATGTATTAGGACATGACTCTTCTATTGAAAAAATTGTAGATATCTGTGAAGAGAAAAATATTAGATTATTTGAAGATTCATGTGAAAGTCTTGGATCAATATGTGGAAGTAAAAAATTAGGCTCTTTTGGCCTTGCTTCATCATTTTCTTTTTATTATGGTCATCATATTTCAACTATAGAGGGAGGAGCTGTTTGCACAAGTAATGATGATTTTGCAGACTTAATATGTTCAATGAGGTCTCATGGTTGGAGTCGTGATTTACCTAGAGAGAAAGTCCTCAGTCTAAAAAATGAATATAAAGTTTCTAATTTCAGAGATTTATACTCTTTTTATTTTCCCGGATTTAATCTAAGGTCTTCTGATTTAAATGCATATCTAGGACTGCAACAATTAAATTTATTAGATGATTACTGTAAGATTAGATTTAAAATTTTTAAACACTATAAGAGAAGATTGCCTCAATTTTGGTTTCAAACATCCAATACTGAATTTATATCAAGTTTTGCATATGGAACTTTTGTTCAAAATCCCACAGAAGTTTGGGAATATATGAGGGATAATGGTGTTGAAACAAGACCATTAATTTGTGGAAGTATGGGGCAACAACCTTTCTGGAAAGATTTTAATAATGGATATTCAGACTTTTTGTATGCTAATCAAGTCCATAATTTTGGTATTTACTTACCAAATAATGCAGATCTAGATAAATCTCAAATTGATAAAGTTTGTGATTTGTTCCAAGAAGTTGCTATTCCTTATCAGATTGATGATTAACTTTGTTATTTATATACATGCCTAAAATATGGATTGCAATATTTATGGATTTCTAATTCGTTCTTAGAATTACTATCAATCCATTTAAAATGACTATGTTGATCATCCATATTTACAGATTTCTCAAATTCAGAATCAACTTCAATGAATCTGGCTTCAACAATATAGTGAGTACCAAATCCTTCATTTTCCCATTTAGAATTTTCATAAAAATGCTCATAAATCCCAATAAATGATGTATTTTTTAGTTTTAAAATTAAACCTATTTCATTCTTTGTGATTCTTTCAAAAGCACTATCTCTACTTTCATTTTTAAAAACCCTTCCTCCAGGAACAAAAAATTTATTTTTTGCAGGTTGATTTTTCCTTTTCCCAGTCAGTATACCTAGATTTTTGCAATAAATAACAACATCAATAGCAAAAATTGGTTGGTATCTTACACAATTCTTCCATAAATCATCAGAAATTCTCAAATTGCCAAGCTCATAATTTTTCAAAATCTTATCACAATAATTTAAATTAAAAAAAAAATTGTTTCGTTAATTCACTGATACTACTAAAGATTAATTTCAAAACTTCTAATTAATTCAATTATCTATAATTTTGAGAAATATTTTATTTGTATATTGCATCTAATGATTTTGTTAGTGCATTAATAAAAAAAGAACGCATAAAAACACTTGATATCCACCTCCTAGAAATAGATATATATTTGGTAGGGTAAATATAATTTTCTTTTATACTTTTTTTGTAATGAGAAAGATATATTTTTTGCTGAAAATTATTTAAATCATCAATTATATTTTTTTTAAAGTATGTAAGGGAAAATAAATCTTCAAAGAAAGGAGGAATTGTTTCGATTCCATTTTTTTGAAGTTCTTTCAAGAAAGGATAATAAATCTCTTGATTTACTTCTAGTAAAATAGAACTAAAACCTAAATTATCTATATTTTGTTCTTCAGGTATAAAAATCTTAACAGGTAGTTTTCTTTTCTCAATTGCCATTAAGACCTTGAACACCCCAGTTCTGATATTAGCAACATATTTTTTGTAGTTTTTTAATTGTTCGTAAATTATTGCTGATGTAAGGCAACTTATTCTTCCATTTAATCCAAAATTTTGAATATCTTTTGATCCCGTGATTTTTATTTCATTTGCATAATTTTGCATTATTTTTATCTCTTTTGCTAGAGAATTATCATTAGTGCAAATTAATCCTCCTTCTCCGGCTTGAATAGGCTTCAGGCATCCAAAAGAAAATACACCTGCCTTCCCAATAGTTCCTACATGCCTTCCATCAGGGAAATATGAATCAAAACTTAAACAACAATCCTCTATTAGATGCTCTTTAGGGTGGGTTCTAATGTCTTCAGGGTAACCCCAGAAATGAGTTGCCATTACAAGTTTATCTGTAAGACTTGAAGTGTAAACTTTATGAGGTAAATTAAAGGGATTATTTGTTGGATTGGTTGGTAAAGGTGCTACTCCTCCTCTAAGTATTGAGAGGGGTGAAGCTGGACAAACATGTCTTATATGATGACATGTCGCATTATTGGTGGACTTTAAAATACGCATTAATATTTCAATGCCAACCCCTCCACTAGGAACTAAAATACAGTTTTTTACATCGAGGAATTTCGCAAAACTTTCTTCTGTTTCAGTAACTTTTGTATTTAAAGAATAAGTAGTGTTCCAATTACCTGATATCAAGACAGATTTTACTGCTCCCAGCTCATTACTAATTGGAAATGGATATAAACCAAATTTCTTAGCAAAGAAAGCTCTAAAAATAAAATAAATTCTATCTATTAATCCTTTATTAGAACTTCTTAAATTCTTTCGTAAAAAGGAAATTAATTTTGATATTGAGGAAAGTTTAAAAAATTTAAACATAAATAAAAGCTTCTATTTGAAGATCTAATCCAAGAGATAAAAATTATATTTTATTTAATATCTAATTCATTAGCTTTTACTTTAGCGTCAATCCATTCATAAGTCTTACTAATACCCTCTTTTAATGAAAATTTAGGGGACCAATTTAAGTCACTCTGAATCAATTTATTATCTGAATTTCTTCCTCTAACTCCTAAAGGCCCATCTATATGAATTTTATTTATTGTTTTGCCTGCAATATCAGCAATTAAGTCTACAAAGTCATTTATAGAAATCATTTCTTCAGAGCCAATATTGTAAGGTCCAGAGTATTCAGATCTTAATAATTTTATTGTACCTTCTAAGCAATCATCAATAAATAAAAAGGATCTTGTTTGCTTGCCATCTCCCCAAATTTCGATAGATCCACCATTTTTGGCTTCGGCTACTTTTCGACACAAAGCTGCTGGAGATTTCTCTTTCCCATTATTCCATGCTCCAAGTGGACCATATATATTATGGTATCTTGCTACTTTATTATTCATTTTATGATTTCTATTGAAAGCTAGAAATAACCTCTCAGAGAAGAGTTTTTCCCATCCATATTCACTGTCAGGATTGGCTGGATAAGCACTTGATTCTTCACAATTTGGATTGTCAGGGTCTTTTTGATTAAATTCATTATATACACATGCGCTGGATGAATAAAAAACTTTTTTGATATTATTTTTCCTACATTCATTTACAATATTTAAATTTATCGAAGCTGAATTATACATAACAGATGCATCATTTTGACCTGTAAATATGTAACCCGCACCTCCCATATCTGCTGCAAGTTGATAGACCTCATCAAAATCATTATCAAATACTGATTCACATAATTCTTGTCTGCATAAGTCACCTACAACAAAATCATCTGCTTTCGTTGCACTATAAGATGGTTTAATTAGATCAACTCCTCTGACCCAAAATCCTTCATCTTTTAATCTATTAATCAAATGGTGTCCTATAAATCCCCCTCCACCAAGAACTAGTGCTTTTTTCATTTAAAATTTTGTTGCATATTTAGTATCATTATAAATCACTATTAAGTCTAATTTTTGAACTTTTTTTAATTTCTCCAAATATTATCTAATATTAGAGGGGGCAAGGAACTTACATTTAAGATATCTAAAGGATGTGGAATTAATTTCTCTTTTTTCCCCATATTTAAATCTTTTCTGTAAAAGCTTAATTCTATAACTTTTGGAACTTTTATTTCAGCCATTTCAACTATCCCACAATTATTATTCCCATGGGCATGCACACAATCAAAATATTCTAGGATTTTATTCATAACTGGCATAAATATATTATTCAAGAAGCGAGCTTTAATTAGCCGATCTAAATCATGAAATTCAATAACTATAATTTTGAATTTCTTTAATTGTTCTTCTGGAATTGAAATAATTGAACTGTATTCACATCCTTCGATATCCATTTGTAGAAGCAAATTATTTGAATTTTTATGACCACAATTTTTTATCCATTGTTCAATTGTTAAAGTATCCTTTGAGTTGAAATCCCCAATCCATTTCTTTTGGAAAAATTGCATATTCTCTATTAGATCTAGTTCAGATTCATTAACTGATGCATCTGATAAAAATGATTTTACATTGTAAATATTTGCTAAATCATCTTCAAAAAATTTATGAGAGGATGTTCCTGGAGAGAAACATGCATCAATTTGATAAATATCATTAGGTAATAGATAAGCTCCATCACCATCTCCTCCTACTCTAATTAATTCTTTATTACAACCAACCGGAATAATAGTTTTTATAGCATTAACAATATCCTCATTTTTTGAAATTGGAGAATATTGAGAGTTTTCTAAAACCAGTTCAAACCTGTCCTTCTTTTGAAAATATAGAAGATCTAATTTAAATTTATAAAATAACTTTATTATTAAATACTTTAAATTGCGTTTTATAAAAATAGTTATTTTTTTACTAAACATTACTATTATTAATAGATAATTTACTTGTTAAGTATAGTATTTATAATTATTTAAACAAAATTTTTAAAGTTTTTTAAAAGTATAAATCCCACATCCATATTTTATATTACTCAAGATAGAATTTATTTTTTTATCTAAATGCAAATCGCCATCTTCATCAATATAGTCAAATCTTGACAAAATCAAACTTTTTTTTACAGAAGGGATACTAAAAATGGTTTGAGGATGAAAAACTCTATTTGCATTAAAAAATATTTCATCTTTTCTGCCTATTGGGAAACTTATATAAAAAGTACCCCCACTCTCTAATAAGGCAATTAAATTATTAATTCCTTTTATATGTCCATTAACATCAATGGGATCGTTATATCTTCCTAAACCAAAATGTTCAATAGCGTGCAAACACGATAAAGAATCAGTTTTTTCTATATTTTGAGTATTCATTAAATCCGCTTGGATGAATTTTATATTTTCATGAATAGATTCTTCCAATGGTCTAATATCAAGAACTTCAATTCTTCTAAAGGAAGCTACATGACTTACAAAGCCGTCTATTCTAGATCCCACATCAATATGTTTTTTGGGATTTGCCTCATTTATCATTTTTGCAACTAATAAATCTTGATGAAAATACTCTCCAGAAGATAAACCCGCATTTGAATTGAAATCATTTAAAAAAATAAATCTCTTATTTATTCTTCCCCCCTGTTTTAACCATTCTTGTTCTGTTTTTAAATATCTTAAAAAGTACTTTAAATTTATAATATCTTTTGGATTAATACCTATTGATATGAATAATCTAAATATAAATTTGAGCAATTTTTTTATCATTTTTATTTATGAGTTATTTAGAACTAATTTTTTATATTTCTTATTTTTAAATTACTATACTTTGTAAAAATGTTCAAAAATGTTCTTTCAAAAATATAATAATAAAAGATATGTTTTATCTTTCTAATGAAGCGATTATTAAATTTTCTTTTATAAAGCTTTACTTTTTTTGATTTATAAATATTTAGATTGTGCCAAGTTTTTGGAGATAAATTTCCGTCATTTATTTGAATCCAATTTTCAGGGGTAATTAAAAGAACATCCCATAAAGAAAAAATTGGACAAATGACTGTTCCCTCTGATAGATAGCCTGCCCACCAACTGAAAGTTGAAGTACTTGTAATTATGTATTTACCTTGACTCATTATTGATATCGTTTCCCAAGCGGTCGAGCAAAGTTCATCTCCAAGTATTACTTTATAATTCTTTTTTTTTATGAAATCTAAGAGCAAATTAAGAATTTTTGACTTGTTTTTGTCCTTATTGAACATATCATTAAAAAGATAAATTGTACTAATTTTGTTCTCAGACTTCTCTAATTTTTTCTCAATAATCTCTAAAGATCTTTGATAATATTTGAGGCTTAAAGTATCTTTCCCTACTAGAGGTAAATCATTTCTTGAGGCCTGAAGCTCTCTTGTATGAATTGATATGAAATTTTCATTTAGTCTATGAACCTTATTAAAACTCTCTTTCGCATATTTTTTTAGAATTCTTCTTAAATTATGATCATGTATTTTAAAGTTTTGGAAATATCCTGTTAGGACAATATCTTTTGCAGGTAAGTAATTTGTCTCTGGATAAAAGCTGAAATATGCTGGGTGTACAAGTTCCTCTTCGCTTAATAATGGCCAATCAATTATTTGTTTACTGTTAATACATTTTATATTAAGTTCTTTAGAGATACCTGTGGTCTCATTTTTTCTATTCCCGTCAAGTAATCTATTTGTATAGTATGGATCTCTATTATGAATTTTAGCTAGCATAAAACATGCAGCTAATTGAAACAACTGGTTCCCTGTACCACCTATAAGTTCAATGACAATTTTTAATCTTTTCTCTTTTTTATTTTTATTCATTGTTTGAGAATTATTCAATTATATAGATAAATATATATAAGATAATAATCATAATATTAAAAATAATGGATTTGATTTTAATTAATTATTTATTTGTATCAAGTTTTATTAAAATTTATATACAAGCTTGAGCCTATCTCTCGGACTACAACTATTCCATTTGGTATAAAATTTCCTACCTAGTTCATAGCAGTGTTTATTAACATTTGAAGAAATAAAATTCGGATTAAGATGTTCATTAAGGTATGCATCTGAATAAAATAAATTTTTTAATATTGGATTGAATAAGCATGCAGCAATGGCAAATGTTCCTACTCCAGACGTAGCTACATTTTTTGAATTTGCAATTAAAGAAAAATCATCTTTTATTGAACCTGATATTGTTTTTTTTACATCAAATATCTTATGAATTTCTTCAATAACTGGGTTTAGAGTACTCGGTTCATGAATAATAATTATTTCTTTATAAAAATTTTTAAGCCAAAAATAGTAACTTATGGGGTTACTAATATGATTCAAATTCTTTGGTGGAATTGTATCACCACCTCTCAGATGTAAAACACATATATCGTTATATTGATTGATGAGGATTTCATTAGATTTACTTAGATTCAATAAATCAACCATCGCAGGTTTGATTGCATTGACTAATTCTGGAATCATTTTTAGAAATCTATTTTTTGATAAAAAAGAATCTCTAAAAATTCTGTCCGACAAAAATGAATTTATAAAGAATCTCTGATAATTTCTTGTAAAAAGATACATATTATTTTTTATAATTTTCTTAGAAGATATAAAACTTTTAGATGGATTTTTAATCTCTATAAATCCAGGCAAGTAATTAAATTTAATCAGAAATAAATATTCATTTATAAATTCATCCTCAAAAAAATAATTACACCCAAAAACTTTGTAGTGAGCAACTAAAAGTAATAACTGTTGAATGTTGTTACCCAATCTGCCATATTTGATAGCCTTTATTAAAACTTGTTTTCTAAAAAGGAATAAAAAAATTTTTTCTTTATATCTTTTAAAAATTTTTATAAAGATTCTATGTATCATTAAATTATATTTTTATTTTCTGACTTTAGTTTTTGTCCAGTAATTATTCTGCTTATTTTACCATTTTTAAAATCGACAACCCTGTCACATATTTCTAAAGTTTTTAATCTGTGAGCAATAATAATTATGGTTAGATCTTTTGAATATTTACTTATATTATCCATTAGCAAGCTTTCTGTGAGATTATCTAAAGCGCTTGTTGCTTCATCTAAAATCAATATATCTAATTCTTTATACAAAGCCCTTGCTATTCCTAACCTTTGAACTTGCCCTCCGCTTAGACTTATTCCTTGTTCTCCTACGGTTGTATAAAAATTATTTTTAGTTGAATTAATATACTCCAATATGCAAGCTGTATTTGCTGCACTTTTGGCTTTTGAAAAATTTATTTCACCTTTATTCTCAAATAGTGCAATATTTTCTAAGATTGTACTATCAGAAAGAAAAATCTTTTGAGGAACATGCCCTATTCTTTGTCTCCATTGAATTAGGCTATTTATATTTTTTCTATCAAAAATATTAATATTATCTGCAATGATATCTCCTTTACTTGGTTTTAGTAAACCCATTAAAATATTGATTAAAGTCGTTTTACCACTCCCAGTTTTTCCCATTAACCCTATTTTTTCTCCTCTATTAATTGTTAATGAAATATCATTGAGTGAGTTCTTATTACTCTTAGGATATCTATAGCTTATATTTTGTATAATAATTGGACCTCTGTATCTTCTCGTTTTTATTTGGTTAATAGGCTTTTCATTTTTTAAATCTAGTAAAGAAAGTATTTTTTCATAACCCTTGTTATAAGAAATTAGATTCGTCCAAGACGAATAAATATTTTGTATTGCAGGAAGCAGTTTTTGCGCACCTAATGCAAAAGAACCTAAAAAAGCAAGTCCATTTAAATTATTTTGATTTGTAGATATTGAATACCCTATCAAAGCAATAACACTGAAACCTAATGCTTCAATAACAAATTTTGGAGATTGTGCATAAAGTGAAACTATTCCTTGGTATTTTCTAGAAATGCCAACAGATTTTCCAAATTTACTGGTATGAAAATTCTGATTATTTTCTAAGATTATATTTTTAATTGATCCTAAGCCTTCTTGTAGGGTTTGAACTAACTCCTGATTGGCTTTTACCTCTAATTTGCTATAAGAAGAAATTTTTTTATTGATATATAGAGTAAAAATTAAGTAAAGAGAACCAATAATTAAAGAGACGGTAAATGTTAATCTAACATTCACAATAAATATTGCTGATATTATTCCAATTGAAATAAAAATGTTGTAGAAAATGTAAAGCAATTGATCTATAAATCCTACTGATTTATCAACATGAGTTGTTAAATCAGATATTAATTCACTACTATTTTTATTAAGGTGGTATTCATAATTTTGATTAAGAACTTTTTTAAAAGCTTTTGTACTTATTTCTTTGATAAATGAGACCCTAAATTTAGTGTTAAGCCATAAATTTGTAAGTCTTATTATGGTACTAAGAAATAAAATAATAATAAATATGATTAATGTTGGCAGGACCAATTCATTGGTATCTTTTGCTCCCAATAATTGAAAAAATAAGTTTACACCTTTTGATTTAACTATCGTTTCTGAGGAAGTTATTGATGCGATAAAAATCCCTACAGCTCCAATTG